>Ga0099824_1009440_pt1 | contig 12012 bp, 4 predicted proteins | sample SiratrowhiteBW_FD_76837 | JGI IMG/M metagenome (GOLD analysis project Ga0099824, IMG submission 76837) | Root nodule microbial communities of legume samples collected from California, USA - Siratro white BW | ecosystem: Host-associated > Plants > Roots > Nodule | place: USA: California... | reverse complement strand
TTATCAGTTTGTTTTTCCAGAAAACTAAATCTTTCACTGTATAAAACTGTTTTCAGAATCTATAATTGAACTATAATTGATTTAAGACTTAAACATCTTTTAATTAGTGTTTCTTTAATAAAACGAATTTTATTTCTTGATTGACTCATTATAATTCGAACTGTTGATTGAATCAGAGTTTATCAATTCATTTTGTGTGGTTAACTTCTATTTTGTTACTGTGCAGTTAACTAAATCGCTTCCGCACTTACATTCAAATTCTGATAAAATTGTTTAACTTGTTGCATTGTACTGTGACTGGATTATATTCTGTTTACTGGTTCATTCTACTGCCTTGCTCAGTAAAGTCAATAAAGATCCAGTTTATTAAACGAATTTGAATTTCTTAAAAGGTCAACTAATTTTTGAAAAAAAAAATGAAATCCAATTCACCCCCCTCTTGTATTTCAGCCAAAACAGTTTCTTTCATCTTTGTTTTTGTGTTTTTCCATTGTTTAGTATGAAATTTTTTAAGGAGAAACTTGATCATTTGAAAATAATGATTGAATCAGTGACTAAGTCTTTCGTATTGTATACCCTATCCATTAAAGGTAAGAAAGGTGAGAGTACATTCAATATTGTTGGCCCTTTGTCTCAAGGTGTTTAGATTCTTGATTAAGGAGTAGCTGATCACATGACTCCTTATCCTAAACTCTTCAATTTATATGTCAAAATGACTGCAAAACAACTCCTTAATATTATAAATTGTGATAATGTACTCTTATGTGTATCCAAAAATATAACTTTAGAATCTTTTATTGTATTAAAATATGTTTTTATATGTTTCACAATTAATCAATAGTCTTATATATATGCAAAAACTTATAAAATATTTGAATTATTTACTAACATTTTTCTCTTCTTATTGTATATTTCAAAACCTTACCACAAGAAAGAAGGTGTTAATTGCTAAGCAGGAAAGTGGTTTGTATCTATTGGAGTGCAAGGGCCAAAATAAGACAAAAGTAATAAGCTAACAAGCAACATTAGAAACATGGGCAAATATCCAAATATACTTCATCATAAAAGAGTTGGGGAACCCTCCTTCAACCTTGTAAAATCTTTGTTCTCTCATTTTCTCACTACTGAATTTGTTGAGTCTTTCAAATGTGATATTCGTCAATTGTCAAATCATCATTATACATCTTATCTCATATATAGTAAAAGGTGTAATTTCTTATTTAATTTACTCACTTTGATGTTCGGATCCTACTTTAGGCTTTTTTTCTCAGGTGTATTTTTTCACATTAATACCCAGAATGAAAAAAAATGGGCAAATTCTGCCAGCTTGATAGGATTTCAAATTAATGAACCCTTCCACCTAAACATGATTTCAGGTTGGTCAAATATAAGTGACATGTTGGGCGATTTCAATTAAAAAAATTAATTAAAATTGTTTCTCTCTCTGCAATCATCTTTTAATTTTTTTATTATTTGACTTTTGTTACGTTTCACAGTTAACAAAAAGTTAATAATAATAATTAACAAAACAAAAAAATTAAGACATACAAATTTATTTTAAATTAAAATAAAATAATATAATGATAATAATAATAATAATAAGAATAATTTTAATTAAATTCATATAAATTTAATTTAATTTAAATAATAATAATAATAATTTTAATTAAACTCATACTAATTTAATTTAAATGATAATAATAATTATTGAAACAATAATTATAATTAAATTCATACAAATTAAATTAAAATAATAATAGTAATATTTAGAGATAATAATGATGATAATAATATAATAATTATTTAATAATAATAATAATAATAGTAATATTCTAACAATACTGTAAGGGTTAAAGTGTGTTCATTTTGTCTTCTTGATAACTGAAAAAATTAATGGTAGTGACCTGCAACTACAACTTGATTCACTTATTGTCACTTAATAGTTAATATTATATTATTAAATATTATTTTCTTTATTTATAAAATTTATTATATTATTATTATTATAATTGTTATTATTATTATTATTTTAATCAGATTTGTTAGAATATTATTATTATTATTATTATTATCATTTCTTAGAAAATAATTATTATATTATTGTTATAATTATTAATCCTAAATATTATTATTATTATTATTTTAATTTAATTTGTATGAATTTAATTATAATTATTGTTTCAATGATTATATTATCATTTAAATTAAATTTGTATGAATTTAATTAATATTATTATTATTATTTAAATTAAATTCATATGAATTTAATTAAAATTATTCTTCTTATTATTATCATTATATTATTTTGTTTTAATTTAAAATAAATTTATATGCTTTAATTTTGTTACGGTTTTGTTAATTATTCTTATTCTTATTATTATTATTATTATTATTATTATTATTATTATGTAATTATTATTATTATTAATTTTTTGTTAATTGTTAACAAACATAGTGTCAAATAATTAAAAGATTATTGCAGAGAGAGAAATTATAATATCTTTAATTGAATTCGTCAACATGTCACTTATAGTTGACCAACCTGAAATCATGCTTAGGTGGAATAGTTCATTAATTTGACATCCTATCTAGCTGACAAAATTTGCCAATTTTGGTAAATAATTTTTTTTATCCATTTTGGGCATTAATGTGAAAAAGTACACTAGATGAAAAATAAAGCCCCTATTTTAGAATATATTTATGGAGTAAAATGATTTGTTACTTTGATCGATTATTAGAACATAAATTATGAAAAGTAAATAAAGTCTTTTATTTTTTCATCTTTTCCAAAATCAATTTGAAAATAATATCAAAAGAATTAGGTCTAATAATTGTACTAAATATGTGAATCAAGAATTCTCAATTTTTTTTGTTTCATAATGATATTGTTCATGAACTAACACATGTTAACACTTTCATAACAAAACAGAGTTACTGAAAAAAAAATTATAATCTTTTAGAAGTAGTTAGAGTCATGGTTTTCTAAATATTTATTCCTAAAATATATTGATTTTAAAGAAGTAAACAATGCATTAAATGATATTATGAACTTGATTGATGTTAGATTGATTGATTTGTTATTGGAGTTCATATGAATGATAAACACAAACACTTATGTTATAAATATGTTTTAGTTCCTCCAAGTCTTTAAGAAGTAGGGGAAAGTTTATTACATTTTTATCATACATACAAAGTTTTTAAGAAGTTGGGTAAAGATAGTGAACAATAATACATGTTATTGTTTATATAAGAAATACTTTAAATTTACTTTGAGCATTCAAGACCGAGAAGATTGAATATCTGAGTGATTTAAATTAAGTTAACTACATATTGTTATAAATGACATTACTTATTCTGTAAAAAAAAATTAGATGGTGCAATCAAAATTATGACATTTAAATTGTTATACTCTTAAATAATAAAAATTACATAATGACTATTCACTATAATCTTTTATTGGTTAATAAACATTCAATATAAAAGATATTTGTTTGATTAACCTATTTTATTTAATTAAATTGAAGTATATTTCTAAAAGATATTTGTTTTTTGAGTGAGTAATGTAACTTTTTCAAAATTAGACATATTTTTCTTTTTCTACAATAAACATCTAATTTTACATTTGTATTTTTAACTGTTATTAGATAAGAAAGACTAAAAGTTTTCCATGTTTGTTAGAGATAAAAAGATATGCTTAACTCTTAAATTTATTTCAATTTAAATTAATTTTTATATCAATTTAAGGATATCTCTGTCCCTCATCGTTAATATTTATTTTAACAATCAAGTGATAGGTTAATGATCGACCTTTGAAAACTATAAAGATTAAATGTATAATTAATTATTTTTATAAGAATAAAATTACACATCCATGAAAATATTAAATAAATAAGGTTTAGTCTAAAACGAAAGGAATGGAGAAAATAATGGCAGTAAAAAATAAAATAAAAAATTAAGAAATATAGGATTAAAAAAAAGATAAATTAATTAGTACTTTTTTTTCCATTTAAAAAAATTATAATTTCTTAAATAAGTGTCACATTAAAGTTTCATGAATAAAAAAAAGGTGATGGAAACTACATCAACATAACCAATAACAATGTCATAAATATATTTCTTCTTCGCATACTTATCAAACGAGTTAAAACGAGAATTTAATTTGTCCAGATGAAAAAAATTTAAAATCGTTCAAAAAAAAATAATTTATTTTTAATTTAAATCTAGTTAATAAAATGTACGAGAGAGAGTTGCGAAGAATCTGATACATTGACACTATTCATTCTATATATTCACTATACAACTATATATATTATTATTTTATTATTACATATTTTATTAAAATAATTATTTTGCTATTATTTAATGATAAGTGGTATTAAAAGATAATTTTCCTAATGGGAACAACTGGAACCAATGACATCACGCTGAACATAATTCTTTATGATCACTTCTTTCTATTTTTTCTCATATATTATTTAATTGGTTTTAATTTTTTACAAAATCAGTGTGATGCATTTGTTTTAGATTCTCAGATTATTTTAACTCAAAACAATAAATAAATAAAATATATGTACCATTGTGATAAAAATTAGATATGATTACTCCATAAAAAATAATTAAAAACTTGTGAGTGCATAAATGTATATACTCTAATAGTCCTAATAAAAAAGCCAAAATTCTTAATTACAAGAGAATCTTTCACACAATTGATAAAATCAATACACATAAACACAAACAGAATGCCTTTGATTATCCAAAACAGTAGCCACAAGCAGAGAAAAACGAAGAAGAAGAAGAACAAGAAAATTTCTTACAAAATTCAATTAGAATCTATGCTCTAACCTAAGCGATTCTACTTCCTAGCTTGAACCTTCACGACGGTTTCAAACGCAGGTTTGCTCTTCGCCACGGCGTAGCTTCTACTCCTCGGATACAGATCGGCGGCGAAAGCCGCGCCTCCGTCCGACTCCACCGCTTTATCCTCGTCGATCCTCACCATTCCGACGCTGCTAGACTTCGGCAGCACTTTCGAAACGCGGATTCGATTCTCCAGCGTTGTTCTCGCCGACGCGACTCTCACGAGCTCCGCGTAGTCCTCGTCGCTAACCTCGGACCTGACCGACGAGGCCGCCACGCTGTGGCTCCGGGCGAACCTTCCAGCACCTTCCATAGGATCGCCGTAGTAGTTCATGTGCTGGCCGCAGTTGGTTATGCTCCGCACGTACATGTCCCTCGCTTTCCCCAACGCTCTTATCGGCGATCCCATGATCCTCATCAGCTTGCTCCCACCACTCCCACTCTTCATTTTTGCCAACGCTTTTTTCTAACCGTCGCTGATGAAATGTGAAACAATGAATTTTAGAATCTGAGTTGAATTGTAACTTTGGAATATGAAGAGAATAGTTAAGTGGATGTGTGTATTTATATTGGTGTGTGGGAAACTGTGAGCTGAAAGTGAGGTGGAGTTTTTGGTAGCACACGGGATTATTAGAGATCAGAATGAAACCGTGGAATGTTATGTGGTATTATTATCTTAATCATTTCTTCACAATTCAATTCAATCAAAATTAAAATAGAGATAAGTTAGTTTTCTAGGGCATTGACTATTTTCAATATAATATTACTTGTTCACTTAAATTTATTTTTTATTTTTCGAACAAATGCGTAACTTTTTAAAATATTTATTTTTATGTTTAATCTTTTCAGGTTTTTTAAAATTATTAATTGTTAATAGTTAAAGAAATGTCGGCATGTATCAATTGTTACTTGTTAATTTTAATAGCTAAACAAATATTAATTAGTTTATAACTAATTGAATGATAAATACTCATTAATCAGCTATATTATGTTCTAGATATTAAGTTTAAATTTAAAAGTCTCTAATAAAGGAATCATATATGCATTACAGGCCATTTTTCCAATTTTTGTATACTTTTTTATATTAATGTCTAAAATGAAAAAAAAAATTATTTACTAAAATTAACAAATTTTATCAACTAGTTAGGATTTCAAATTAATGAATTATTTCACTAAGCATGATTTCTGGTTAACTATAAGTAATATATTGACGAATTCAATTAAAGATATAATTAAAATGGTTTCTCTCTACAATAATTTTTTAATTATTTGATATTATGTTTGTTAGTAATTAACAAAAAAATTAATAATAATAATTACATAATAATAATAATAACAATTAACAAAACTGTAAAAAAAAAGATAAAGCATACAAATTTATTTTAAATTAAAACAAAATAATATAATGATAATAATAAGAATAAGAATAATTTTAATTAAATTTATATGAATTTAATTTAAATAATAATAATAATTTTAATTAAATTCATACAAATTTAATTTAAACGATAATATAATTATTGAAACAATAATTATAATTAAATTCATATAAATTAGATTAAAATAACAATAATAATATGTAGGGATAATAATGATAATAATAATAATATAATAATTATTTTCTAAGAAATAATAATAATAATAATAATATTTTAATAATATTATAATAGTTAGAGTATCTGTTTATTTTGTTTTTTTATAACTAAAAATGTTAATGGTAGTAACCTGCAACTTGATTTACCTATTATTGTCACTTAATAGTTAATATTATATTATTAAATATTATTTTATTTATTTATAAAATTTATTATTTTATTATTATTATAATAATTGGTATTATTGTTATTATTTTAATCAGATTTGTTAGAATATTATTATTATTATTATTTCTTAGAAAATAATTATTATATTATTATTATCATTATTATCTCTAAATATTACTATTATTATTTTAATTTAATTTATATGAATTTAATTATAATTATTATTTCAATAATTATTATTATCATTTAAATTAAATTAGTATGAATTCAATTCAAATTATTATTATTATTATTTAAATTAAATTTATATGAATTTAATTGAAATTATTCTTATTCTTATTATTATTATTATTTTGTTTTAATTTAAAATAAATTTGTTTGTCTTAATTTTTTTGTTTTGTTAATTATTATTATTATTATTATGTAATTATTATTATTAAGTTTTTTTGCTAATTGTTAAACTAACAAATTTTAAATAACTAAAAAATAATTGCAGTATGTCACTTATATTTAATCAACCTAAAATATGAAAAGATTAATTATTTTAAATCCTATTTATATATCAGAATTTATCTATTTTAGTAAATAATTTTTTTTTAATTTAGACATTATTAATGTAAAAAATACACATAATAGAAAAAAAAGGCGCTAAATTTCTCTCACTCACTCTAATTCTCGTATATGTTCTCTATTTTTTATTAAAGAAATTTTCGTAAATGAATCTCTTCTTATTGATTCAGTGATCAATCTTTAGATATTTAAACTCGGCTTTTACCTTTTTCTTGCAACTTGAAAGAATCACACTTCTTTTCAAATAAAACGTATTCTAGTATATTTCTCATGATATTTTAGATAATATCATCATCATACAACGTTTTTTTTTTTTTTCAATAGAACTAATAAAAACCCAAATTTATTTTACATAAATATACCACTAATTTCCAAAACTTTCATACATTCTTAAATTACATTCTCTTAAATAATCATCACCACTATTAAAATCAATTATTTTCATAAACCAAATTAACTCTCCTTCTTATGTTATTAAAGTAAGTTATCAAAAACTCTGGAAAAATAGTAAACCTATAATTTATTCTAAAACAATTGTGATTCATGATTAAGATACATAATTAGAGATCTGAATCTAATACTAATCTAATAATATTTTACATAATATTAATCTAATAAAAAAAATACTTCTCTTAAAATATATTTATATTAGTAGAGATGCTTTTTTACTTCTACTAAATAATTTAATGATGATTTAATATATATATATATATATATATATATATATATTTATTTATTTATTTTTCTTTTTGTAAAATAAGAAAACTCACATGATATGTCATAATAATATGAAATTTACTTTCTACATTCTAAAAGGTTAAGTGGATTAGGATTTTCATGTGACTTGTTAATTACAAGAGATACGGTTAAACTTTTTTATATTCCTAATTGTAACGTGGATGCTGTAATTCGTAAGACATCTTGTTTGAAAAAAAAATAAAATTAAAATAATAGTTTACTAAATATTTACTGTACAATATCTTAATAAAAAATAAATAAACTTAAAAACATATTATATAAATTTTACAATAAAAACAAATTAAATAAATAAATTTAAATACTGAATAACTTATGTAAAATAGTAATGCCATGTTTAATAACATCAAGTAGAAATTGAACGATAACCTGAAAAAACTTACAATTTTAATATACCGTGTTAAAAAAAGATATTTTAATATTTTTTTTAGCATATCACCAATCATATCTAACTTTTATGGAATGCAAAAGAAATCTGTAGAGAAGGGACAAATGCAAGTCCTATATGCACATGCAAACATAATTGAAACACGAAAATCAAAACAAAATATTTTATAACTTTAAAATTAAATTATTTTATAAAAGATTAAAAATAATTATTTCAAAATTGAGACAAATATTAAGATAAAAGTTAGTTCAATTTAAAAAATTAAAAAAATTTACATTTTTGAGAAATTAGTTTTGATGAAAGATTGTGATATTTTTCCTTAATTTAAAAAATATATTTTTTATCCTTATTTTAACCTAAAATTATATAAGAAAGGACAAATTTAAAATATATTTTAATTATTTATTAAGACTTAAAAAAACCAAATGATATAAATTTATACAATTTCAAAACATCAATCAATTTAACAATCAATACTAATTTCACGAGGCACACATGCTCCTTGTCGTGATTGAGAAAATAAGAATTCTGTAGAAAAAATTATCAAAAGAAAAAACATTAGCCTAAAACCAATGTCGTACCGGGTGTTAACATTCTCCTGCTTCGGAATCCCATTTGCCATTTTGATTATATGAAAATCACATGCATATATACATTATTTGTCAATAATATTCATCAGCTTTAAAAAATAGTTAAATGTTTATTAATTATTTTAACCCTTGTCTCACTATATTAAGTATTTTAAATACAGCTCTTAAGACTATATTTTCCCAACTCCTTCCATTTAAAAAAAAAAATATTTTTTTAATTCATCAAAAGTATTTTTAATGATAAAAGTATGATAGTGTTATTTGGTATTAACGTGTGCAATTGTTGGGATATAATAACATCAATTATAACATCCTGCTTATTATAAATAGTTCAGATAATAATTATATCTATAACTATTTATTATATATATAAATATTATATTATAGTTATTCAAAATTATGAGTTTTAAAAACTAAACATTATATATATACATAGCCAAAATACTATTTTCAATAAAATCTTTCAAATATTGTTTTCTCCATTTTATTATTATTATCATATAGTTCAACCGTTTATATTAATATGGTTTAAGTAAGAGTATATTATTGTAATAAAACAATAATATAAGAAAGTATTATTAGTGACGTATTTATGGTTAAAAGATTTTTTGTTTAAGGAGAAATTTACTTATGTGAAATAAACTCACATGGGAGATTCTTATGAACCAAGGTGCCAGTTTGCGTCACATATTAATATTTTATGATAATAATAGTTTTTAATTACAAATCATTTTTCTTAATCTCATCTAAGTAATTAATTTGGATATACAAAAAAATTACATTAATTGCTTGAAACCTAAAATTGAGAGGAATTTATGAATAATTATTTCTCCTAATTATTGAAAGAGAGTTTGAGAACAAAGTTGTGAGTCTAGTGAAGACTAAAAGAAACAATATAAATTAAAATTTGATGAGAAATATGGATGGAAATTGTAAAAGAAATATTTCCACTCCAAATGATTGAAAATTTGTTTATTAAGCCATTGACGAGGAGGCGCCCCTAGTAATTAAGGAGAGTGCAAATAGAAACTTAGTTCTACACTTTTCTGCACTCTTCTACTTCTAGCAGCACTAAGAACAAAGAAAGAACACGCATCTATGCCTTTTAAAAGCTAAACAAATCAACATTCAGAAGAAAAGAAAAACCATGCTAAGTTTCCAGAAGAAATAAAAGGTTTCCTACATTGGCAACTCAAAAATAAAATAAAATAAAAAAGGTTGAAATCATGATTGACCTTTTTTCTCTCACTTTCCTGCTAACAACTCAAACCACCGACAAATATACCAAACATTTTACTAGTAAATCTACTAGAATAACTTAATATTAATTTTATATATTATTTTATAAAAAGTATGATTTCTATGATCTTTTAATTCTATTAGGAAGATGGAGACATGATATTTGGAAGTACACAATTCAATAATTAAATTATAATTTTAGTGTCTCTATATTTTCTATATAATTGTAAAAAAGTATAATTGAGTGAAAAAAATTTCATTCAAACATGTATTGATATGAATAGAAAAAATAACTTTCACTTTTGGTGTAATGTATGAGAAATAACTTTCACTTACAATATGACAAAAAAGGGTTATTAGTTTGAAGTAAATCCGTCACTCTCACACTCTTTGTTTATTTCCCGGTAGAGACAAACGACATGTGAAAGTTGGTATGGAAGATTCAAAATTATTGGGAGGCAAAAATATAAGTAAAAGACAAGACAAGATATTAGTTGAAAAACAAAAGAAGCATTGTGGATTTGAACGCAATATTATTGTTTTAATTTGCCAAAAACTGTGTGACAAGTCACGTACATGTATGAGAAATACAATTCAACAACGATCTCGTGTCATGAAGAACTTCAACTTCGAGAAACCATAATATTCTGGTCAGCTATAGGGTTATTGACTATTGCTATTGTACACATCACCACTACACAATCATATATAATATTTATTATCCACAACTTTATTCACTCCCAGTTTTCTAGAAAGATAAACTAGTAGACAAATAAAACTAAAGAAAAAAATATGTTTGATTTCATAGAGATCGAATGATACAAATAATAATTATAATATATAATATCTAAGTCAGTGAAAGACTTTATAAGTTGATTTTACAAAGTTAAATTAGATTTTAAATTTATTTATAGATATCTAAAAACACAAAAAATAAAATATAATATATTTTGTTATATACAATAACAAAATATATGTTCCGAAAATATTTTGAATAAAAGGATTTCTTTATTTTTAATGTATGTTATCAATAATATGTTCAAAACATCAAAGCATATATCAAAGCATATAATAAAAGAATTTATATTGATGTATTTGAGATCATTACCTAGAGTTACACAAGTTACGTTTGGACATGAGTAAATTAAATAAAATACTTATATTCACAACTATTAGATATTGATGTAAGTTTAATGTTACATTGAGTAAGATATAAGAAATAATAAGAAATAAGATTTACAATCTAAAGATTTTAAGTTGAGGGTATAGATATTCTTTTATATGGTTCCACATTAGTTTTATTTTTATTTGATCTTTTTCAGTGTTTTTTTTTCTCGATTTTTCTAATAAATAATATAAGAACCAATTGTTTGTGAAGGTGACCAGATTAGACGAGTACATTTTGATCTCTATATCGAAAGTCTTTCTGATAAAAGGTTTCAAGCAAACTGTTCAGAATTTTCGTTTCAAGAAAAATTTGTTAGATATTTAAATCAAATGTATTAAAATTTTGGATTAAAGGTGATATCATTCTTTTATGTCGGTTCAACTCCTCTCTCATTCTTATTTGATTTCTCCAAGTTTTTTCTCTTAATTTTCTTACTAAAAACAACATAAAGATGCTACTAGTTGAAACATCCTTCTAAGTAAATCATCATTTTTATATGTTTGTAGTTGAAACATAGTCTAATGAGATAATTTCTTTTATAATACCTCAAACATGTTTAATTATTTGTTAACATCAAAATTAAAGGTTTGTAACTACTTTTAGTCTAGTATACGTTTTATTTATATATATATATATATATATATAAATAAAACGTATAATATACTAAAAGTAGTTACAAAC
>Ga0099824_1009434_pt1 | contig 12018 bp, 3 predicted proteins | sample SiratrowhiteBW_FD_76837 | JGI IMG/M metagenome (GOLD analysis project Ga0099824, IMG submission 76837) | Root nodule microbial communities of legume samples collected from California, USA - Siratro white BW | ecosystem: Host-associated > Plants > Roots > Nodule | place: USA: California... | reverse complement strand
ATATATATATATATATATATATATATATATATATTGTGTTTAATGAGGGAAACTCTTCACTTTTATTAAATTTTGTTTACATAATTTTAAATAAGTTATTTAGGGATATATTGTATTTTAATTAATTCTCACGTCTAAGTCCAAAAAAAACAAATCTTTTGAGTGAAGCTTATAATGTTAGTATACTTTTACAGGTATGCCACACAACTCAAAGAAGAGAAAGAAGAAAACAAGTGAAAGGAATACATTGATTTGATTATATATAGAAGAAGATGAATTATAAATTTTTGAAACATATATGTTTCTTGGTGTCTTAAATTTGATAAACCTCACACAATAGATTTGTTACTAGAGTAATATCCCAGTGTTTCTTTTATCTGTGGGTTGGTAATGAGCGAGTGAAGGTCTCTTTTGTGTGGTTAAAGAAAAAAGAAGCAGGTGAAACAAAAGTTGGTCTTGAAAAATGTGTATTTCTCTTAATAGGAACACTTACCCTGATTTAGGTAGATGAGGGACAAACTAACTGTGAGATTGAAGGCATGGAAAGCAAAAGGGCATCTTAATTAAAAATAACTAAAATCCTATCTACACATAAAGGAGTTAATTGAATTATCAAAGTCACAACACAAGTGGGGCCAAAAGAAAGAAGAGAACCCTAATACGTTTGTTAAAAGAAACAGCCCTAATATGAAGTGTTTTTATTCACAACCACCACATACAAGTCACAACTACCTTAATCAATTGAAGATATCAAAGTGATTGAGCTAAAACACAAAAGCAAAACCATGTGACGCTATCCACTAATCAGAAGAACTATTTAAAAAAGATGCATATCTGTGGTCCTCGCCTTCCATTTGGTCTGTCAATATGTCATTGTTTGTCAACCAAATACACCAAAGACAGAGAAACCACCCAAAGCTAAAGACAAAATGAGGGCACACTCAACTGATTCCACCAACCTGGCCAATTTATATACCCCTTTTTATTTCGTATAATTACCACACATTATTTAATTGTGATTATGTGGATGTAGGGACCAAAGCACATGGCAACATTATCTTTATTACCTATTTTAACCAATATTAATCAAATCCAAGCTAACTTAAATTGGTGTCAAACTATCGTGACACTTTCTAGTATCGCGCTTCTATAGTATTAAGAAAATTAATTTAGATTCTGTCATGTTATATGACCATTTTGAAGACAGATAGAAGTAATATTTTATCAAAGAATCCTCATGATTGGTTTTACGACACATTATATATTTATATTCTTTCTCTTCAACATAGTCATATCATTAGTTAACAATATTAGAAAATCTGAATTCGTTGAGTACAATCTTGCTGTCAATGAGTACTAATTGATTATATGTTTATATAAATGAATATTTTGGAAATGTATATTTGGTTTTCATTGTCTAGCACATTTGATTGACATGAATACAGCTTAAATTAAAATTTTGTTATCCCACTCTCTAAAACTATAAATCACTGACCTTACATTAAAATATGATGTTGACTAGCTAATTTAATCATATAGTTGGTATTTATTAATTAAGAAAAGTTGATTAGGACAATGCATTACCATATCAAATGAACAAGTAAAAGACATATTCGATTTCTTTTTAATCATTTTGCAATCTCTCATGATTCTCATGAATGAAGTATGAGTAATACCCTCAATCAGCAAAGTGTGAGCACAAAAAATAGATAAAATAGCATATTAGCATTGATTGATCATTTTCTGTTGTTAAATTATAATGTTGATTTTATTTTGCATATACAACCATTTTACACACTTTTTGTATTTAAGTCCTTGCATTGTACATGTAATATTTGTTTTTTAGATTAATAATTATAATTGTAATTAAATTATAATATTTATTTATTTTTTTTAATTCAATAGTTGATCTTGAGAGGATAATACCCTGTACAATTTTGAAATAAATATTATTATTAACTTTTGGTTAAGAGAAGGATTATTTTGGATATACTATTATAATCTTTAGTTTAAGTTTTTACTAAAAAAAATTAAGTTGAGGGTTCTCATCTTTAAAAACTTGAATACCTAACTTTTATCACTACTTACAATAAAATTATATATTCTTTATTAACTTCATTTAAGTCCAAAACACATCATTATTATCTCACAAAAAAACATAAATACATTAGTTGGTCTTCCCAAAACTTATTGATTTATTGGTACATGGAATTGGAAACTATGCATAGTACTAACAATGAATTGTGCAGTAATTTTTTGATTTAGATCTTAGTAGACAGTTATACTATCACACTAATCAAAATATAAATAATACATACACACACTCTTGTATCTCTATTCAAAATTCATCTTTTCTCCAAGAGAAAGATTTTCACCCAAGACAAGATCAGTGGTATTTTTTTTTAATAATAGTTTAGCTTGTAATATAAATTTGTACTGTTTCATTTCTTAAGGACCATTATGTGGTCCCCTTTAGACGAGTTATAATACGATTAACAAATGTAAACCCTACAGAGTGCAAGGGAGAGGGGGAGAGAGAAGGAGTCATTGTCAATAGCTGTAAGGAGGACCAAAACCTACCATTAAATACTCCATCTTTGGCACAGTGAAAGAAAAGAGACATTGAGCTGCGGCACAGGCATTCATATGGATCAGTGGAGATAAGAGGATCACGAGGTCCTTCTTTTAATTACTCCAAACATGCATGGCCTGTTCCCTTTTTTGCTAATTTCTATGTACATATATCGGTACCTTCATCACAGGATTTGCATCTTCGAATGGAGCTTCATCTCTTTTCACAAGCATGTTGGTTTGAGAGGTTGAAGCTGCCAGCATGATCTGGTAATTAGCCACACTCTTTTCCCTCATCTCATGCCTAATTTTTACCCACTAGTCATCAGGTAAAATAATGCTCAAAATCCATCTACTCATTTTTAGTTCAAATTCAAGGTTTCTGGTATCAATCAATGGTGAAAAAAGGGATGAAATCTTTTAGAACAGGTTTCAAGTTTACCTGGCTTGTTCTTTTGTTTTATTTTTCTAAAGTTCTAGTATCCTACAAAAAGGACTTGTTATGAACTGAAATTAGTACTTAGAGAAAACCTACCAAAAGGGAAACTTTTGGTTATTATAAGATGTGGTTCCATCAGGTCATCTTGCAGCTTCAATCACTCAACAACCAACAGAATAGTTTCTTCACTGATGATTTCTGGTACTTTTTCAACTACAGTGTATCATTCTTTCTCATACTTGACTCTTTCAATCTCATATTGTTTTATTTCTACTAGTTTCAACTGTTTTAAATACATGTGTGTTCAATTCTCTTCCCAGTATTAATCATTAATCACTTATTCATACATGCATATTTATTTCTTAACAATGAAAGAAGATGGTGTCTGGAAAAATAAGCAAAAGAAGAATACGGAGGAGTATATGGATACATATAAGACAAAGTATCTGCTTGAGTTATAAATAGCCAGTTAATAATTCATGACCTTCAAGACTTTAACATGTTCTGGATAGTACTATACTATCTGTATTTGTGTGGTTTTACAACATGAAAGTGATGTATCTAACAGAGACAATCGTTCACGTAATTGCTTATAGTCGTACTCATTTGTCTCATAATCTTAACAACCTTTCTTTAACTTTTTTTGGAATGCGTTTTCTGATGTGAGTTAGAGACAAACAGAAGCGGTCGAATTTGTTAGTTTCCGGAGTAGACAACTGTATGTGGTCCAATATTGTTTGCTAGAAAGCTTGAGATTATATTCATATGTAGATATAAAGATCCACCGACTGAAACTATCCAAAATGTAATGCACTATTGTGCATTTTCTGTGTATTTTTGTCTTAAATTTTGTTTAGGTTGATCGGTGTTGCTTCAATTGATTCCAGTCTCATGCTATGGTCACATACACAGTTTTAGATGGTGGTACAGTCGCATTAATTTGTGACTGTTACGAGTTGATATCATGTGCTATCAATATGGTCCTAAAACATGACCTAATGCTCAGTCCTAGTAGTAATTGCAAAAGAAAACGTTGATGAACAGTAAAATGAGACAGCTAAAAGTTGTCCTTCCTAATTTGGGAGTATATATCTTTGAGATATGAATATATATTTATATACATAAAAGGTAAAGGATAAATATAATTGTATGCAGTGTCTAATGGGGTATCCATCTTTCAATGCTATAAAAATTGATTACTGCAATTAAGACATTTTGCAGCAACACCATGTTATGCAATGTAGAAATGCTAAAAAAATTTATTACTGCAATTAAGACATTTTGCAGCAACATCATGTTATGCAATGTAAAAGAATATTTTCAAATTCTATTAAATATATTAAGATTTCATTCCAGATTAATGTCAATTTTACATGACAGACTCTTCAATTAACTAGTCATTCTGATTATCAATATCACTATAAGGTAGCTTTTGTGCTTGTGAATGTGCTGTTTGAAGAAGCCAAGGGGAATTTGAAAGAATGCCTCAAAATCACAACGGAAAAAAAAAATTCAAATCTCTATACTTCGATCGTGCTTAGATATAGCTAAGTTTTGATGACGATTAACCTTGCCCTAAATTGCATTCGATAAAAAAAAAGTTAAAAGTTCAACTAAATTATTTATGTGACTATTTGTGCCTTTCATAGTTACTTGGAAATTTAGTTTGGCATGGATTCTTATAAATGTGTGTTATCCTATTAATTTCAGACAGCTGTTGAAGATGATTGCTTTTAATTTAGGTATATGACAAGAAAAATCAGTGAAAATGGATTGACAAATAGGTTGTGTTTAAAGGTACTAGACTGGTTATAATTAGTATATATTGCCTTCCAGTGGTTATTAATAATATGTCAATCTAAATTTCTTGGGATAGATATGTTCTCTATTAAAATGTTTAGTAATTAACTTACATAACTATCATTTGGGCTTAAATAATACAAAATAATGCAAAATTTTCTCAAGAACAATCCCTAGCAAAGATTGGTCCTAGTTCAAATCATGCATCTATGCTTATTTGCTTTTAAGAAGCTAAAACCAGGTATATTTCGAATTGAATTATAGTTCTGATAGATCATAAATACTTCACATTATTTGAGTTTTCTGAATTTACTTTGTGACATTTTCTTTGCAGACATTGCATCGTGAGATGTGCTGCTTACTCCAAATTATTGTAATGAAAAATTAAAGATTGAATGAAAAACTGAAAAGTGCCAAAATTTTGTGTTCTACTAATTTAGGATGATTCTATTTTCATATTTAGTTTGCTTTATATTTGTTTCTCGTGTCATGTGCCAAGCCGTCCAATTTATTGCTATTCCATAAAAAAAAAATCGTGTCTTTAAGAGTGGTGTCCTCTAAAATAAACGTGATGTTTGTGTGGAATTTTGTCCATTAGTTGAAAAATAACAATAATGATTGGTTTTATATATGAATGTATTTTATTATAATCTAGTTTATAAAATTATATAACTTGTTATACATATCATATATGAGCGTGTCTTTTGTCATAATTTCAACTGTTATTTTTTAACTTTTTTACCTTATAAAGTATTCGTCTCGAATTCTTAAAAAAAAACAAACTATGGTTTCTCTTTTAGTTAGTGATTCTCCTTGGAGCAATGGTTCGATGGAACCTCAATATTGTTGTATTCATTCTTTGATCCGTGGGCGCTAAGTATTCAATTACTTTGTATGATTCAGTTTCAACATTCCTTGGAGTGATAAATGGCAATCATAAACTCAGTGAAAATGTGGCCAGTAAAAATCTTAGAGTTCTTTTTAATTTATTTCAATAATTTTCATAAAAAAAATCATAAGTAGCTGTGTTTTTTTTTTATCTTAATAAACTTATCGATTAAACTAGTGAATAAGCTCTTAGTTAGTTATTATTATTATTATAATAATAATAAATGTTTAGTTAACTGATTATCCAAATACATATATATATATATATATATGCTAGCAGATCAATTTTGTTTCAAGTTTGGTGTCTCGAATTTCTGTTCCAATGTATGGGGTTCGATTGAGTTTTCTATTAAACTTTCACCATACCTCATGCTGGAATCACTTACGACCAAGTTACGTGCTTTGGCATTAATCTTTGGAACTTTGATTTGAATACCCACATTCAAAATTCTAGTAACATTTTTTTATGGTTTTTTTTTTTTTTTTGGTTAAAACACTATTTATGTCTTATTATAGAAAGTTTGCCAAAATAAAAAGACAAGTTTGACTATAAAATTTTCGTACCTTTTAGTTGGAGGAGAAGTACACGGAAGATATTTCCTTCTAAAATCTTCTTTTCATCAGTTCAAAACATGGTAAATTATGGAAGAAAAATGTTATAAGGAGTTCATTCCAAGAAGGAAACTGTTAATGTGTCCTCATTTAGTGAGACCAATATGTAATTAGTTGAATCTATAAATAGCTGAGTTTATAATTATTTTCTTTGGTAATCATCACGTAGAAATTCTGGATAAAAATGTTTTTAAGCATATTTGTAGTTATTCAAAAAATAATCTAATTAAATATTTTTTTTGAGATCATAGTATAAAAGGAAGGTATCTCTTTTTCTTTACCATATCATATGAAATGGCAAAAGATAATGGAGGCTAACGGAGATGTTGAAGATAGATAAACTAGACGTGGTAGAGAAAATGACAGGTGAGTTATAGCAACTCATAAAACATCAAATCACATGGCAATGACCTCAGAAATTGTGGCATACAAACTTGTTATGTTGATTGGTCAATGGTCAATATGCAGCAACTAAGGATAAGTTACTTTATTGGATGGATTATGGATAAAGCTCCATAATGTTCTATGGTCTAAATCTTCAATGCAATCTAGAATTTCTCACATTGATGTATGTCATGGATTATATATAAATAGTGTCATGGATTATATATAAATAGTGTCATGGATTATATAGTTTATTTTGCTGCAATGAAAGGAAGACATATAGGTAGGCTGTTCAAACCTCTTTTTGTGAATAATTTGGAATTGAACTGGGTGAAGGAAGAAACAGTAGATTGTACAAATTATGTGGCATATATGTGGAAAGATCGGGTTACTTTGTAAACTACACCTTATTATTTAGCCATCTCTTATTTGTAAGGCACGTGCTAACTAGTAGAGTAAGTAATCATGGACCTTAATGATTTTTTTATAAAAAGGTTGACACATCTCTAAAATATTTTTTTTATTCGATTTATTTTTTATTGATAAAAAATTATTAGAAATATTGAGTTGTACATATTGAATATCAAGGATATTGATAGAAAAAGAAGGATATTTATAGAAGAAGGTGAATAGAGATTTTAAATAAGAACTATGACATTTGTTTGATAATTATATAAAGATTTATTTTATCAATAAAAAAAATTGACGTGTGTTTTTAATATTTAAATATTTGTTCTACATTTATCTTCCAATCTATATATTTTTTTTAAAATATGTTTTTTATAGAAAGGCTAAAGCTCAACTTTAAACTCTCTATAGTGATGATGATGCTTAGACTTATGTTGTTTAGGTGGTTGTTGATAGTAGTGTTGATTGTAATGACTATTTTTAGAAAATTCTTCTTGTGAAAGGGGGTTCATCATAATTTTTCTTTCTTCTACTCGATTCCTCATTGTGTTTATCTTTATTCTTTTCCATCAACCTTTCCATATCACATTCATATCTTTTATAGAATTTACCATTATTTTGTTCACCATCTCAGTTATTTCTTGTTTTAATTTCATACCCATTCTCCCTCATGATTTTTAACATTATCTTGAACATTGGAAGAAGGAGCAGAATCACTCATCTTTTGTTTAAAAGTTTTTTCACAATGATTTTAAAACACATAAACAAAAAGAATGAGTGATAAAAAGTTTTTCACAAAATGTTTTTTTTTTTTAAGTTTTTGGTGAAGTTCTTAACAAGAAATAGAAATGAAAGGATTTCGAGTAAATTCCCAAAAAAGAGAGGTGCATCACTTGGAAAACTTAAGTACCAAGTCTTTCATAACTAGAATCTACATCTAAGTAGAAATTTATTGTCAATGGTGTACCTGCTTCTTTGGAAAAATTTAGGTTGAATTTCTTAAGAAGTTCATTGCATTACTTATTAAGAGATAAATATTCCATCCTTGAGTTTGTAAAATGCAGTCTATGATATAAGTTTAATTCTTCCATCATTAACATTTCATCATGCTAGCAAAATCTTGACATAACATAGGGTTAGTTGACCCAAAAATTATGTCATAACATAAATTTGTACAACAAAAAAATAGTCTTTAGATTATAAAATGAAAAAGATTGAATCAACTTTACCTCTAGTAAATCCCTTCAATAAGAATTTTCCTTAACCTTTCATATTATTACATAGGTTCTTGTTTTAAACTATACAATGCTTTCTTAAGCCTGTATACATGATTTGATTTCTCAAAATCAATAAAATCAGGAGGTTATTCCACATACACTTTCTCTTATACGTATTTAAGAAGGTACTCTTTACATCCATTTGAAACAACTTAAACTACTTAAGAGATGCAAAAGCAAGCAAAATTCTTATTGCTTCAATTTTTGTCATTGGTGCATAAGTTTCATCATATTTTATACCTTCTTATTGGTTGTATTCTTTGGAAACCAATCTTGATTTGTTTTTTTTTTTTTATGATGAGAACGTTTTCATCAAGCTTATTTCTAAACATCATTTGTACCAACAACCTATCATGTGCTAGTTTTAAGAACAAGAACCCATACTTGATTTCTTTCAAACTTATGCAATTATTAAGAACCATTTTTCAACCTTCAAGGTTTCTTTTACATCTTTTAGTTAAATCTATGAAACATAGGCCACATGTAAGCAGAAACTGCTAACCTTACCTCTTGTTGTGATACCTCTATATATGTCACCAACGATATATTCAATTTACAGATTTCTTGGAGTTCTTCATTATTGAGTTTCATGTCTTACTTCATCTTGATCTACATCTTTATGGATATTATCTTCTTCATCAAATTATCATGCATCATCGGGATCATAAAAAGATTTCCTTGATTCAAGAGGTATTGCCTATGAATTTGTTTCATCAAAGACAACATGAATCAATTCTTCCACAACTCTATATGTTTTATTATTAGATAAATAACCAAGGAATGTAGTTTCATTTGCCATTGAATCAAATTTATCAAGATTTTATTTTTCATTGTCAAAACAAAAAAATTAAATCTAAAAGCTTTCAAACGAGCCATATTCCTTTAAAAATCTCATATAAGATGAGTTTCAAAATAGGCCTAATGAAAATTCTATTAAAAACGTATACATGCAGTCCTCAAAGCTTCTAAAAAAAAGTTTGATAAATTACTTTTATTTAGCATTGTTAGTGCTAATTTTTCAAGAGATTTATTCTTTTCATTGTTAGTGCTATTATGGTGGGCATTGGAAAAATTATGTGAGATTTTATTATTTTTACAAAAAATTTCAAAAAAGACTCATTTTTAAACTTCTTATCATGTTCTTAAAAACTTAATTTTTGAATCATTCTCATTTTCTATAATCTTGATAAACTTTTTAAAGGCTTTAAAAGTTTCATTATTTGATGCAAGAAAGAATATCCAAGTAAACCTAGAAAAATTATAAACAAGAAATGCATAGAAATTTTCACCAACGTTTTTAGTTTTAATGACTCAAACAAATCCATGTAAATTAGTTCAAAAAGTTTTTAGTTTGATATAATATTTTTAGCTTTAAAAGAATGCTTCACTTGTTTTCCTTTTGGACATGCTAAACAAACATTATTATTTGAAAAGTTAACTTTGACAAACCAATTACAACATTTTTTGAAATCAATTTTCTTAAATGAGAAATATGAATGTGTTCAGGTCTCCTACATCGTACCCGTGCAGACTCATCATTGCAATTAAACATGAATTGTCTCAAACACCAGCTTTCTAGATACCACAAACAGTTAGTTTTGAGTTTTCCATGTTACCTTTTGTCATGCAGCATAGTTTCTCTACTTGTGTGCTTGTTTTAGCCAATTCATTTTCAGCAAGGCTTTTTTATTTTCATACATCTCTTCAATTTCATCCACATATCTTTATCATTTATGCAAGAAAGGATTTTCATACAAAGATACCTAATTAAAGAAAAAATAATAATAAGTTTTATTCCTGTTTCAATCTGTGCTCTTTTTCCATACCAAAAATCTACACCTTGTTCAACCTATACTTTGTTAATCAAAATAAAACTCCAATCCTTGAAACGAACCAATCTTAAAAATAATTTCATTCAAAAAAAAATAATTCCGCAAAACAAGGGTGGTCCTGTTTTAGCTTCTTCGGACAAAAGATCTAACGAAACCGGTTGAAAATTATTCATTTATAATAACTAGTTGTAGTAATGTCGAAATATAAAGATGTAATACAGATTATTGTACATGACTAGATGTAAGATAAATCTAGTTTCATCCTAAATTATATACACAAACCAATGTTACTACATATATACAATTAAAACTAGACGATTCTCTGTCATATTCTTATACGATCAATTAAACTAATATATATAAAATTAATTAATTACGGTAAATCTTAAATTTCCAAATTACTCTTATAATTCAATTCAACCTATCAATATATTTTGATTTTAATGATTGCCTTCATGACTACCCTGCACATTAGACTCACACTTAATTCATTGTCTAAAATTTTAAAAATTTTGATTCTGGCTATATGAGATATTTGTTCTATAGATGAAATATATATATCATCTATATATATTAGACAACATATATTTACCCCTTAAACGAAAGTTTACAAACATTAGTATAATTTGTATTTAAAATTCAAGGTGTCAATAAATATCCGTGTATGTATATAATTATGCCTATCAGACTAAGATAAATGGTAGACGGTTGTTATATTTCTAACCTCTGGGTTTTTTTAAGTAGAAGGAAGTATAAGGTTAAAGGTTTTAGTTACTGGAATTTTTTTAAAATTCTTGATTAAAAAATAACTAAATTCACAGCATAATGTTTTAGTAGTAATCCACATACGATTATATTCATAACTTGTTTATGTACCAATTAATCACTTTATAAATATATATCAGACGGAATATGTCTATAGATTCCTACTAATAGTAAACGAAGGTATTATGCATATAATATATAAATCTATCGTACCTAAATTGCTCCGTATTCAATGCTCCAATAAACTAACTACGGGTATAACATATAATACATATAATAATGTATATATATTTGTCCTTTCAAAAGTGCTCTTCACGGCATATTCTTGTACATATATATTTGCGTATCAGGAGATTATATGGCACAAAATTATGTCGGATAGATTATTCCTTTATAATAAAGTTTGAGACTATTGATAATGAAGTGAATTAGAAGATGCACTCCTCTTAAACTATTTATAATATTTTAATATCATCTAAACTTTCATATTCTCATATTGTTTAGTAAAAAATAGAGACTTTAGATTGTAAATAGTTTAGAACGTTAGGAGTCGTACTTCCATATACGCAGGGTTTGTAAATTTAGTGCACTACTTGATTTAATATCGTTTTAAACCTTAGACGAAGTAATCTATTTTATTTTATAATAATTAGATAGAATGGTTTCTTTTGAAGTATATGAATATTCATATGTACTAGACAAAATGTGTCTATTTAAATTTTAATATAATTTCTATATGTAATTTAAGTTATAAATAAATACCAATAAATAGGTCTGCGTATGTTTGTCTATTTAACTGTGTATGTGTGTGTCTGTATATCAATATGTGTCAGTATGTGCTAATGTGTGTTTGTGTGTCCAATGTATGTGTCAGTGTGTGTGCTAATGTGTGTTTGTGTGTCCAAATATCAATGTGTCTGTATGTTAATGTATATGCATTTGTGTCTGTCTTTCTCTATATATGTGTCTGGAGTATGTTTGAGTCAGTATGTATGTATATATATATATATATATATATATATATATATATATATATATATAT
>Ga0099824_1009433_pt1 | contig 12019 bp, 6 predicted proteins | sample SiratrowhiteBW_FD_76837 | JGI IMG/M metagenome (GOLD analysis project Ga0099824, IMG submission 76837) | Root nodule microbial communities of legume samples collected from California, USA - Siratro white BW | ecosystem: Host-associated > Plants > Roots > Nodule | place: USA: California... | reverse complement strand
TATATACTCATGAAACTTATGCTTGATTTCCTTTTACCATATATTATTAATAACGATTTCCTTTTTTAATTAATTCAGAGTCAACCAATCATGAAGTCTTATTTCTTAAGAAATATCAAGAACATGATCGATTATTTTCGGAAAATTCATCATAGTTTTAGGAAGGAATATTTTACTTAGTTCTCTAGTATTAACTCGTTTTCTAAAATAATATTTTATACAAAATAAAGGTAAATGTCATTTATTAAAAAGTATAAAAAAGTAAATATTTATTTAAAAACTATAATTTTTTTGAATATCTTTCTATTAAAAATATAAGAAAGGTGAAAATGTGTCTTTGTATTAGAGAAAATGTGAGTATATCTAGCATAATTTTGGGGATATAAATGCAATTTCTTTATATTTTAACCATTACAATAAATAATATAATAAAAGTATCTATTAAAAGCATGTTACTTTTATACTTTAAATTTAATAAATGATTTAAAATATAGTATAAGATTAATAGTAAAGATGTGGAAAAAAAATATTTAAGAATTAAGATTTGTATAAAAATATCATATAAACATGTCTTTCTATTTAATGTTAATAACATTATTAAGATTATTAATAACACCATTAAGATTAGTATCAATATTATTATTAATACTATTATTAATAAAATTATTAATGACATTATTAATATTATTATTATTATAATAAAAATAATAATAATAATAATCATAATATAATTCACAAATGTTTTTAGTACAGTGATAATAAATTATATGTGTAGTCAAAGAACCTAGACTCGATTTCCTTTTACAGTATATTAATAATAAAAACAAAAATAATATTTAATAATATTTCTAATACTTAATTATTGATAATTTTTTTTCATTAATTCAGAGTCAACTGATCATAAATTTTAAACAAAGATCTATTAAAAAAAATATCAAAAAGGTAATGGATTATTTTTTAAAAATTCGTCCATAGCTTTAGGAAGGAATATTATACTTATTATTTAGTATCAACTCATTTTCTAAACATGTCTGTTATATTATATTTAGTAAAACTACAAATATGGAAAGAAACTAGTTAAGAATTTATTTATTTTTGCATAATTAAAAATATCAATTGGTTTATATTTTTCAATCTTATAATCTTTTTTAAAATATTTAATTATGAAAATAAATCTAAGACATCAATATCCAACAAATTATCATGTTTTTCATGAATATTATATCAAATTGAGAGACTTATGACAAAAAAAAGACCCTATTATGATAACTAATATAATTTTTCAAAGGATAAATACTCTAGACACTTCTCTGTATCTATCTTTCAGTATGGTCATTTTGTAAACATTTAAATTTAATTTATAAATTCTAAATTTTTAATCCTCTTTCCTGAATCTCCACATATTATTTTGAAATTAATTAAATAATAATGAAAAATAAAATAATTTTGAGATCAGTTAATCAATCCAATATTGATGTATTCAAAAAGAGTAAAAGCCAACAAAACTTCAATTCCTCAATCTACCCCTCTAAACCTCTAAATAAAGATACACACATAAATGCACAATATAAAATAATAAAACAAAATAGAAATTGGATAATGACCTAACAACAATTAAACATTTAGATTGAAGTAAAAATATGAAAGAACCAATGAAAGAGTAAGAGAAAGAAATCAAAGAAAGAAAGAAGATAAGTGAAAAAGTCAGAGAAATATCTTTTTTTCTTAATTCAAAGCCAATTGATCATTAACTTTAAATAAAAATTTTATGTCTTAAGAAATATCAAGAACATAATAGACTATTTTTTAAAAATACGACTGTAGTTTTAAAAAGGAATATTATACATTTTCTCTGGTATGAACTCGTTTTCTAAATTAATATTTTTAAATAAAATAAATGAATATTAAAAAAAGAAAACTTTGCTTTGACAGCCACAGCTGGCATACAACCAGATGCCAATTGTTGAGGTAGTATAATTGTATACGTGGATAAGGATAAAGAGACTTTTCTTTTTGAAGGACATAAGGCATTTTGTTATGAAAGGGCATAATTGGATTTTTTAAAATTTGAAACGTGATAGGAGTCCAGTACACCCATTTGCATAAGGGAGATTTCGTGTGACAGTGGTTGCGGCGACAACTGCGGCGGTGACAATAGTGGTGGCAACTACAGCGGCGACATCGACAGCAGTGGCGAGATGTAGGAGATCTGAGATTCAAACTCACTGTTTCTCAACCCTTGATGGAATATACTGGGCTACGTTCTAGATAAAACCCCAAACATGTAAATCCTAAAAATGACTCTCAGTGTCAAGCTGGAATGTTTTTTACAAATCATTTATCTTTACCTCATCAACATCACGTAAGGTTGTAAAATGAGTGTATGTCACATGTGGTTGTCAAAGTATAACTACTCAAAGTATGCTATTTTTTACTTTAAATTTAATAAAGTGTTGTGAAATATAGTATAAGATTAATAACAAATATGAAAATATGAAAAGAAAACTATTTAAGAATTACGATTTGTATAAAAGATATCATATAAGCATGTCTGTCTATTGTCTTTTTATTTTACTAAATACATTGTAAATAATTTTTCTAAAAAATATATATAAAATTTTAATTTATGGATGAGCTTTTTATCTCGTAAAATTATTTGATACTTGTCGCAATAGTTTTCAACTACTAACCATTAGATTCTAGCTATTAATATCAGCTTTCAGCTTTGAAAATCTGTTTATAATGTAATCCAAAATTTACACTTTTCAAAGTAACAAACGTAAGAACTGAGCAAAATTTCCAAACACTCACTTTTGTATTCACGACTTCATATGTGTGGGATATTACTCGTTTGTCAGGACTCATTTGGTGTATTTCATTATCTCAATCACATTCATGTGATTTGGTCTGCATCACTTGGAGTGACTGCATTTTTGCTTTTGTGCAATGACTAAGTACACGTGGTGCTGTATAATGCATTTAAATGTACATGTTTCAATTTATATTACACTAACCAAGCATTCAAAGTGTTCTGCACTGTGCTGTATGTAACTCTTTTGTTAAGTTACCTTATATTGTAAAGTAGAAGAAGATATTAATTGGTGTTATCCGTGGTCCGTTTTTAGTTATTCTACTTCTTTGTATCTATCTACTTTCCAAGTGTTTTTTATAAGAAGTAAATATCAAAAGATTCAATCTAATTTCACATGAGGACGAAAGAGTAACACTAAAAAGAGGCATAGTATATCTTTTTATTACTATGAAATTGAAGTAAGTAGTTAATGGTAAAGTTATCTTTAACCTTTTTGTCCTTTTTGTGATAATGAATATATGTATGTTTTTAAAAAAAGTAATTTTGTGTGTTGAATTCTTGTCTCTTCTTGTTAGTCTCTCCTTATTTCTTCCTTCCGATTTTCCCAACTCATACTTTTTATGTGAATTACATACCAATATATATATTGAATTCTTTGTCCATGAGAGGCACGATACGTGGAAGGTGTGGAAGCTGACAAATCTGAAGCATAAAAAAGTCGTTAATTCTTGTTAAAATTATCTACAGAAGAAGAGTAACTTGAATTTTAGAGCGGCTTGCATTTATAGTCTTAAATGAGTAGAAGAATACATTAACATTTTTAGGATGATATCATCATGTCATAGTCATTTTTTTTTGGACAAGTTCACAGTATCTGCAGGCCATTTTCACAGCAGCAAATTAATTGCTTTAGCATGCATTCATTTTTTACTGCAGAATTTGCCAGTTGATGATAGCTGATGGACTATGAAGAGGACAATTATCAGTTACCAATGAATTGAAACTGAAACACTAGAAGTTTTATTTTTTTATATAAAATTCAAAACTTTAATTTTGTCTTAATTAATCTTGAAATTGTATTATTTTAAAATATCCTAAATTTTAATTTTGTACTAATTAATTTATAATTTTCTGATGAATTCCATAAGCTTATCTTTAAAATTTGACGTCAATAGTCTTTTTATATTAAATTACGGTCAAACTATTAACAAACAAGACGTTTCAATAATTTATAGTAACTATTTATTAGTTTTGTTTGTATAATAATTGTTCAAACATTAAAACATAATAAAACATAAAATTATCAAATAAATACCTCTGGGTTGCTTTTTGTTGTTTCTAAATTCATATTTTAATTATGTGAGTGTATTCAATAAAAGATAATGGTCTTGTTTTAATTATGTTATGAAACAAAAAAGAAAAAAATATATAAAATATAGATACGAACATATAGACACAAAGATACACACTTATATTGACATGCACACATAACCATTTATATATATATATATATATATATATATATATATATATATAAATATATATATATATAACTTACTTGTATAACAAATAATTTGTTTCTTAGATTATGCTCCAATACATCACATAATAACTCGCAACAGACGTCTTGTTTTAATATTTCGTAACAAAATAGTATAGTTGAAAGGAAATATGATCATATTTTAAATGTAGCAAGAGCTCTCGTGATACAATCTCATTTACCCAAAATTTATTGGTCATATTTTGTGATACATGTTGCACATATTATAAACATCTTTCACACACATGTTTTAAATGATTTTTCTGAGATGCTTTACAAAACTGCAGCACATTTTAATCAATTACATGTATTTGGGTTTTTATGCTATTCTAGTACTTTGCCAACAAATAGAAAAAAGTTTTTGATCCAAGGGCATCAAAATGTGTTTTTATTGGTTTTAAAACAAGAACAAAATGATATGTTTTGTTGAAGATTCAATTTTGTGTCTAGGGTGTTGTTTTTTATGAACATATTTTTCAATATCAAAAGGTTGAAGATACTAGCAATAAAAATAACAGTCCTAACATTCTTTATCGAATTCCTTGTACCGAAGACCAACCTATTTTGAGTCAACCATCACAAGTCACTTTTGTACCCATTGCACCATGTGATATTGTAGAAGACAATAGTAATAATGACCATGAATCAAACATTGAGGTTCCAGAAGAAATTTGCTCCCATAGTGACCAAAACCTTAATGAAGCTCATGAAACAATACAGTCAATTTGAATGAGTATCCGAACAAAAATACCACCTGAGTATCTAAAGGATTATATTGTAATCTCAATGTTTCCAATACATCTTCAAAAGTTAAATATCCTTTGAATTCAGTTTTGTCTTATAATAAATTATCACCTTCTTACACATCTTTTATTATGTCGATTTCTTTACATGTTGAGTCAAATACTTATTCTGAAGCTGTAAAATATGACTGTTTGAGAGAGGTTATACAGTGTGAGATAGTTGCTTTGGAGTCAAATCAAACATGGGAGAATGCTCTTCTGCCCAAGGAAAAACTGCCATAGGCTGCAAATGGGTATTCAAAATAAAGTATAAGGCGGATGAAACTATTGAGAGGTATAAAGCAAGGTTGGTGGCAAAGGGATACACACAAACAGAGGGTACTCATTCAAATTGATATACAATTGTTCCTCCTGGTTTGACTTCTCTTCAACCAAGACAATTTTGTAAATTAAAAAGGACTGCCTAAAGCAAGCTAACAGGGAGTAGTTTGCTAAATTATCAAATTTTTCGATTTCTGCTGGATATACTCAATCTATGAATTATCATTCCTTGTTCATTAATTATTCTAAAAGATATTTTACAGCAATATTGGTGTATGTGGATGATACAATCTTGGCAAGAAATGATAAGGAAGAGATTGATCGAATTAAACAAGCATTGAATAAAATATTCAAGATCCAGGATCTTGGAGATTTAAGATATTTTCTTGATCTTGAAGTAGTAAGAAGTAAGAAAGGGATAATGATGAATCAAATGAAATATGCATTAGAATTATTAAAAGATGCAGGTCTTTTAGCCTGCAAACACTCCTATGGATAATCTTGTTAAATTGTCTTCTACTGTAAGTGTGCCTTTCATAGATGTTCATGCATATAAAAGGATGATTGGAAGGCCTATGTATCTCACTAATACCTGACCTGACATAACCTTCTATCTTCAACAACTTTCTCAGTTTATTGATAAGCCTACAATTGCTCACTATAATGCAGCAATTAGAATTATCAGATATATTAAAGGAGCTCTAAGTTTTGGCTTATTTTTCTCTTCTAGCAATTTTGTCCATCTAAAAGCCTTTTGTGATAGTGATTGGGGCACATACAGTGATTCAAGACAATTAGTAACTGGTTTTAGTGTGTATCTTGGAAATCCCCTTATATAACGGAAATCAAAGAAGCAAGAAACAACATCAAAGAGTTCCTGTGAAGCTAAATACAGGACAATGACCACTTTTACATGTAAAATTCAATGGCTAGTCTATCTTTTTCAAGATTTCAAAGTTCTTTTTGAGCAACCATCTCTTTTATATTGTGACAATGACTCAGCAAGATACATAGTAGCAAACCCAGTGTTTCACGAGCGTACGAAACATTTTGAAATAGATTGTCACATTGTTAGAGAAAAATTGAAAAAATGTCCCATATTACTTTCCATTTCCACCACAGAGCAACTAGCAGACATTTATACCAAAGTCTTAGGTCCTCTGTCTTTCAAAAATATTATATTTGTTCCAAGCTGGATCGCATCAATATTTGCACCCCAGCTTGCGGGGGTTTAGAGGATAAAGGATACCAGGCTTCTATAAGGAAACTAATATCAATTATGTGATTTTGTCTTTATGATACAATCAAATTACCATCAATTCTGTTTATTTGGTTTTATGACATTATGAGATTTTAATAATTTTTATTTTGTTTTCTTTATTTAGCTATACACAAAATGAGGTACATTACTTGTATATATTGTATATATTCAGTTCTCTGCTTTTGATCAAAATAAGAAAAAATAGAGAATATTTCCATTCTTATATCCCTTATTCATTTTTGTTCAATCTCTTTATTTTCATAATACAAACTCGTGAAAAAAGTTTCGATACCAAGTTTTTGCCTATGTAAAGTTATGTGGTACCAAGGTTGGTCTTTTTACCATATTAATAAGCTTAACTATTTTTATACCTTTGTTTTTTTTAAGATATTTTAAGTTGAATTGAATTATATTTTTAACACTAGCTCAATTTGCTTAAAATGTATTTTCTTAATACTAAATCTTGTTGTCCAATTTCCATGGTTAGTATTGCTAGTAACTTAAACTGTGAATGGAATAGTTCATTCAAATTGAATATAAAATAGTTATATCAACAGAAATATGAGATTTAGTTTTCGAAATTACTTTTTGAGATCAAACATGATTTCTTAAGTTGCAAAATCACTTTTCACACAAATTCAATAAAAAATTGCAGAATAACAACTATAATTGTCCATATTTAATATTTTAAACAGACTTAAATATCGAGATCGGACACTTCCAACAATTTTAATTTGTAAAGAGACAAAGTCACAATAATTATTACAAACTTTAATATATATATATATATATATATATATATATATATATTTATATATATATATGCACGCCATAGATAATTTTTTTGAAGTTTACACTTTGTCGGTCTTACAATTTAAATTCAACATTTGACCATAATATTTTCAGTGGAACGTGCTAGATCAAGCAAATTTATTAAATAATTACAAGGACCCACTTGATTGACGCAAGAAATATGACGATCAAAACTTGTAAAATCTCATAGGTTTGCTACTACTCATCCTTTTACACCAATTGTGAAGTAATCTAAGTTGAAAACCACCATCAAATGCGTTTTGTATACTAATCACTATCAAAATATGTGCTGTTACATGTAAAATTGGAATAAAACACTTTACAACAACAAAAGAGAATATTTGACCCACAAAGTTGTTGATGTAAAGAAATAAAGAATTATAATAAGAAATATTTATATATAATATCGGTTAAATTAATGATATTTAAACAATTTTTTAATAAATACTTATTCAATTTATTTATTTTATCTCTCATCTAAATTTTGAGTTTGAATCAAACATTCTCTCATCTGTTACATAAATAACACTGTATAACTCAAACAAAATTACTAGATCATATTTTTCATGAGCATATACAAATTCTTGGGATGGTGCCTTGAGTTAAAGTTGGTTCTCCCTTTATCAGAAGCGCTTTTGGAATTCATGTCATTGCTTTGGTTACATCTGCTATAATTATAGTACTGCAAAGTTAGCACATGTTTTACCTTTTTTATATCAGTCTATGTATACTCATGCCTTTTCAGTATGATTATGCCATGAATCCATTCAAGAAATGAATGCATACACACTGAAGAAGAAACAAAATGATTTGTGCTGTTTTTACCAATGCATTGTATTCTTCTGGTCTTACAAGTAGTAGAGTTGCAGCTAGCTCAAAGCAATAACAGAAGTGTATTTTAATTCAAGTTGCTTAAACTTTCTTTCGAAAAATTCAAATGATAGTTAAATCCCAAGTTCGTGTTTCAAGTTGTTATTAGTTTCTTGTAATATAAAATTCTCATATTAAGTGCATTTTTTTTATCATCTAATAACACCTAAATAAACATGATGCAAATCTCTAAAAAACTATCACTCGTTAGTGTTTTTCAGAAACTTAGGGATTACTGTCATTAATATTTTGATTTTTAAAATTAGAAAGTAAATATCATTAATGTTTACATTTATTTCTTTTTAAAGATATTTTTAGTTGTTTTTTTCAAATAATAAATACCAAAAATTTTTAACAGCTCATACTCAATTTGTCATCTTCTATGCATACTAAAAGTTAACATGTTTTTAGTAGAGATCTCCTAGTTTGTTTTATTATTATTTTTCTGTTATGGTCATTAATTAAGAAATAATTAGTTATATCATACTAAGTGTGTAAATATATATGTTCAAACATATACATTTATATATAATTGTTTCTCAATAAATATATATATAACTTTAGTTGAAGGATCATCTCATTAAATATCAAATACGACCACGATAAAATAACAATAACAGGATGGTGAGCTAACAAAATAAAACATATTTATTGAGATGTTGATTTATCATATTATTACACTTTTTTTATCCGGAAAACTAAATAGTGAAATATTCAAATTCAAAATGACTTATTATGACTCTAAATTGCACTTAACTTATTATCTTAAACAATAATTCCATTTACCTAAGGGTAACTTATTTTTTTTTTTTTAAAAAAAAAGCTCCAACTCCTAAAATGTTTTCCATCTCAATATATGAACTCTTTATAAAACTTTAACTTAGATCAAAATTTTGATGTATTTGTTGTAATTTACTTCTCATTACTTACTCAGAGGAATATGATCATAAAAGAGATGAAGATCAATCTTGAATCTTAAAGAGAGATAAAATAAAGTAAGTCTAAAGAGATGAAATTTTAAAATAAAAAAATTATTATTTTCAATCTGTCTATAAACATTCATTCTTCATTTAATTTAAAACCTTATTTCTTAACTTAAATAAACCAAGTCTTATAATTAATATTGAAATTTTGATGATCAAAGTAAATTTGTAAAAGTGGTGTAATTTTTTAAAATTTATCAACATAGGTAATTTAAAAAAAAATTACTTAGATAAAAAAGTTGCGCTTAGAAATATAATTTTAAAATGAAAAAGAAATTATTGTTTCTGTCTAAATTGGAAATATGACTTTAAATAATCTCATAAATAACTGTTGTAAACTAAAATTATTCATTAAATTGTGATTTTTTGTTTTAAAATCATGTTTTTTAAACAAGATTTATCTATTTAACTATTCTTTTAATTCAATTAAATTTCAAAAATAAAATTATACCAATTTAGTAAATTTACTGATAATGAAGCATTTTAGTGTGTGACTAAGTCAAAAGAAGTTGTCATCTGAGTTGCAAGAAAGTGCCAAAATAGATAGGTCAAAAGATAGCATGGTCAAGTATTATATAAAGCTTTTTGGTCTCGATTACTTCAAGATTATTTTTTAGGTTCACAAAATCTTAAGAGTTTGATTTATAAATGCTGCAAAATATTTTTATATGTAGATATTTAACAAAAAAAAAAAAACATTAGATATTTCTACATCGTATTAATAATGATATGATGAAATAGATAAATTTATTAGACATTTGTCTGAAAGTGTTTCGTATGGATACATTTAGCTCCTTGACACTTTTTTTTAACTAATTAACACCTTTTTATTTTTTATTTTCTTTAATAGCACTTCAAATTTTTTAGTTTCTTTAATAGTATTTTTCATTCTTTAATTCCTAAAATAATACTTTTTTGTTTTTTATTATTCTTTAATTAATATACATTAATTATGATTATTATTATTATTATTATTTTATTTTTATGATTTTGTAATTGTATTTTATTATAATAATTTATTGGTTGTATTTTTGTATTAAACATTGATATTGGAAGAGAAATTTATAATAAATTATAAAATTTTTATTTGAATTAAAATTTGTATTTTTCATTTGTGAAAAATATATCTAAATAATTAATAGCAAAAATAAAATAAAATTATTGAATTATTTTTGCTAATAAATATTTAAATGGTTTAAAAAATTTAATTTATTTATGAATTGCTTTTAAATGTTATGTTTATTACTTAAAAATTGTTAATTATTGAAATGATGCAATACAATATTGAACATAAAGAGAAAAGTAAATGACAATCATATATTTACTAAATAGTTTAGTTATGGTACATGAAATACTTTGTGTCAAACCAAACATAAATTTTATATTTATCAAAACTCAAATTTTATCTTTATAAAAAATTCAATTACATCTTTTTATTGAAAATCAAATTTTATCTTTATAAAAAATCAAATGATATCTTTAATAAAATACCAAATTTTATCTTTATCAAAAATCAAATTCTATCTTTATCAAAAATCAAAATTTATCTTTATCAAAATTTTATTTGATTTTTGCCATTAATTATTTAGATATTTTTCTAACATACTAAAAATACAAATTTTAATTCCAATAACAATTTTATAATTTATTATAATTTTTTCTTCCAATATCAATTTTAATATAAAAATACAATCACAAAATTATTATAATTTATTTTAATATAATTTATTATGTCAAATTTAAATTTATTATAAAATATAAAATAAAATAATTTATTATTTTTCCTATTATAATTAATTAGTTAAAAAACCTTTAAAATATTTCATTTTATTTTCTTCGTATTCTTTTTTTAATTTGAATTTAATTATTTTTACATTATTTTTTTATCTTAATTTTAATAAACTAATAATCACAATTTTTAATAATTATTACAAAAAAAAAGTGCTATTATAGAAAATGAAAGAATGTTATTTCAAGAATTAAAAAGCAAAGATTGAAGGAAATATAAAATAGAAATGGTTATTAAGGAAAATAAAAAACAAAAAAGTACTAATTGGGTAAAAAAAAAGTCGGGCTCTAATTGCTTTGTGATGTTGTTTGGAGATATTAAAACTTTTTATTGTTTTTTTATTCACTACAAGAAAATCTTGATTTACATACAGATTATTACATATGGAATTTTATCCATAAGTAAATTTAGTATTACATACGGATTTTATATACGGATTTATTACATACAGATTTTATATACAAATTTATTACATCCAGATTTTACATACGAATTTATTACCTACGGATTCAGATCTATATGTAATTACATAGAGATCCAAATCTGTATGTAATTATCTACGAATTTTACATACGAATTTTATATACAGATTTATTATATATGAATTTTACATACAGATCCAAATCCATATATAATTACCTACTAATTCTTTAATAACTAATTTTATTAAAGTTATAATTATTATTATCAACATTATTACTTTTATATTATTATTAATTATTATTATTATTATTATTTAAAATTAATAATATTATTAAAATTGGTAAATATATATATATATATTTAACTTATATAATTAATAATATTAATAATATTATATTTAATTTTATTTTTATTACTTTGATTCTTATTATTATTATATTATTACAACAATATTATTATAATTT
>Ga0099824_1009431_pt1 | contig 12022 bp, 3 predicted proteins | sample SiratrowhiteBW_FD_76837 | JGI IMG/M metagenome (GOLD analysis project Ga0099824, IMG submission 76837) | Root nodule microbial communities of legume samples collected from California, USA - Siratro white BW | ecosystem: Host-associated > Plants > Roots > Nodule | place: USA: California... | reverse complement strand
TTGATATTTTTATTTGTGACATTTTTGTAATTAATTTTTTTATATTTGATATTAAAATGATTTATTTCCAAAGTTTCATATTAAATATCGCGTGACGCGTGTGGCCATTTGATATTTAAGAAACATTTGGAATAATAATATTAAATATCATATGACGCGTATGACCATTTGATATCTAATATTATTAAAAAATATAATATTCCAAAATTTTATTTCTAACGTTTATATTAAATATCGTATGACGCATGCGGCTATTTGATATTTAAAAACTTTAGAATAATAATATTAAATATCATATGACGCGTGTGGTCATTTGATATCTAACATCATTAGAAAATATAATATTCCAAAATTTTATTTCCAAAGTTTTATATTAAATATCGTATGACGCGTGCTGCCATTTGATATTTAAAAAACATTTCGAATAATAATATTAAATATCGTATGACGTGTGCGACCATTTGATATTTAATAAATATTTGGAATAATAATATTAAATATCGTATGACGCATGTGGCCATTTGATATTTAACATTATTAGAAAATATAATATCCCAAAATTTTATTTCCAAAGTTTTATATTAAATATCGTATGACGCGCGCGGCCATTTGATATCTAACATTATTAGCAAATATAATATTTCAAAAATTTATTTATAAAGTTTTCGTATACCAATTTAATTTTTATTGAAATAATAAAAAATAATAATAATCATAACACAATAAAATAAAAATAAAACATGCAAGATATAAGCTTAAAATATGGGAGTACACAAATAAAAAGGTTGTAGTTTTGGGCTAGTCCCAAAGGCCCGAAATTATCTTTTTATTATTTTTTTTAGGTTGGTGGTGCAATGGTAATGTGGGGGGTATGAATAGTTTTTATTATATTTTTTGGATTGGTGGTGCAATAGTAATGTGGGGGGTACGAATAATTTTTATTATTATTTTTGGTTGGTGGTGTAATGGTAATGTGGGGGGTACGAATAGTTTTTATTATTTGTTTTGGTTGGCGGTGTAATGGTAATGTGGGAGTTCGAATAGAATGACCCAACTCCTAAACCCTAAGTCACCACCACCTTAACCCTAAGCCACCATCACCTTTCTTCACCTATGATGAACCAAAAGTAGCGGCAACGATGAGGAAGGAGCGGCGTCGGTGCAAAAAAAATGGCGGTGACGACAAAAGTTGTTTTGGGGTTGTTTTGGAGTGGTTTTAGGTGTATTTTTTTGTGGGCAAACATGATTGAATTTTGGTGGATTTTAGGGGTTGGTTTTAGGTGTTTTGGATACTGGAAAGTAGTGCAGTGAAGAGTTACAGTAAAAGATTATGGAAGAAGGCTTTCATAGAGGAGAGAGAGTGTGACTGTACACTTATCATATAAGAACCAAGCAATATCAAAACCATAAATCTTAAATGCATTCTAATTTTAAGTTTTGAAATCATACCTGAAACTTGATTCTTCAAAGCTTGATCTCTAAAAAAAACTACTTCTCTCTTCCTTTAAAAAGGTGCACCTTTCTCTTCTTCTTTTGGTTTTATATATTCTGCTCTTAATATCTCTCTTCCCTTTCTCTTTTATATCATTCGATAATTTATAATATCAATAATAGCATTTATCAGAGAAGTGGCTTACGGAAAAAAAAAATTGTGGAAAGTGGGGAAGAATGGTTTCACCACGTATTTTTTCTGTTATTATTATTTTTTATATTTTTATATTAGTTTATTATTAAAAGAAAGTAGTTTAGAGGATTGACTCAATCTTTTTTTATTATTATTATAAATATGTACTGAACGTGCAAATTAAGAAATAGTTTGAAAGCAATCTCAATTTCTTTAATTATTATTTTTTATTATTTTTTGTTTTTTTCTTATTTTTAAGTTTTGTTGCTTTATTTTATATTTTTATTTTGTTTTTATTATTATTAATTGTTATTTTAATTTGTAAAATTTAATGAATAAGTCAAACTTCTCTCCTTTTTATATTATTTTGTTTGTTTTTAAAATAAATCTATAACTAATCAACTACATTTTATTCTTGTATTATTATTTTTGTTTTGTAAAATTTTTATTCTAATTAATATTTATCCGGACGAAATAAGATGTTAACACTGATTGAGAATATCTCTTTCTTTCCGAGCTGGTAGCCCCTCCTCCCGCGAATCCTCCTGAGATGGTGTTCAAGTCCCTTAGAGTTGGTCGCTCATGTTGTTCATTCTCTGAGTAACTTGGTGGCATGCTTCCAGCTTTTCTACTTTTCTAAGCTGACTCTAAATAGTCATCTAATACCTCTTCTTCGGGCAATTTGACAAGCTGCCTCCCCAGGGTGAAACAACCACTGGTAGCATGTCCCTTAGTTTGATGAAAGTCACACTATTTATACATGTTATGGCCGATCGGCCTATCAGAGACTTCAACGATCCTTAACTTATTCATCACCTTTGGATCCTTCAAAAGCTCCTTTCTTTTTACGTTAAAGCTTGGGCAGTTGAATTTGTCTCTTCCTACCCTCAGAGTTCCTTCTCTTACTGAGGTCTAAGTGGCGTAGGGCACATATTGATGCTCGTCTCTCCTGAACACCACTCGCCCTCCATCCTTTCGCAAATTACTTTCTCTTGAGTGATGGTGATGTTTGATTTAGAGGGCGTCTCTCCTCTACCCATTTTTTCTTCATGACTTCCTTTGCTTCGATATGTCTAGTGGCTCTCCTTCGTACCTCAGCCATGGTTTCCACTTTATCCCGTAAAAGGGACTTGCTGAAAGGATTTTCCCGCAATCCCTTCACAAATGCTTCCACAAACATCTCCTTATTATGCGGGTTAATCTTTACTATGACGTCGCAGAAATGACTAAGGTTAGTGTCTCCCCTTTTTGTTGTCGGAAATCAAATAAATCTGCCAGTTTTGGCAGCTTTACCTGATTAGCAACAAATTGCTAAAGAAATAGATGCGAGAATGTGTTAAACAAATTGATAGTGGCGTAAGGGATCCCACTAAACCACTAAAGTGTTATTCCAGTGAAGGTACCACGAACATTTTGCATTGAACCGCATCAGATCCCCCCTAAGATGAGTATTTGTGCCTTGAAAGTTTGGAGATGGACTTCCGGATCGCCCATTCCCGAGAAAGGAGCCATTTTCGGCACCATGTAGTGAGGTGGTACTTGTTCCTCCATGATCGCTTGTGAGGAAGGTTGTAGATCCACTAACACTTTAGGTACTTGCAATATTTTAGTTGTTGCATTTAACTCTTTCTCTCATAAGGTGCACTGTAATTCTTCATTTTCCCTTTGTAGTTGCTCATGTGCTCTCTGAGTTTCTTCCATCTGATGACATGTCTCATCTATCTCTTCTCTCAACCATTAATGTTCAACATGAGCCTTTTTCCTCTCGATTCTCAATTCTTTTGCTTGTTTTCTAAATTCTTCATTGCTTCGTTGTAGTTCGTTCATCGTTTTCAGTATCTCCTGGAGAGTAGGTGCATCATCATTCCCTCCATGAGGTGTTGTCTGTCTCTGGTTTCCCATCCTCCCTAGGAATCAAGTTTCCAAGAAGCTTTTTAGTGTATGACATTTTCGATGTAGAGGTAGGAAAATTTTACCTAACATCACGGTAGATGCCAATTTGTTCTAGTCAATGAGATTTTTTATCACTTTTGGCTAGTCCAGATCTGAGTTATTTTTTCTTTTTATCAATCTTGTATTTATAATTTTTCTTCCAACGTATTCGATGCCAGAATTCTAGCCCAACCTTGTTTTACCCAATTCTTGGATATTAGCTTACATGCATGATTCTCTGATTTGGTTAAATATTTTGGATTTCCTATCGAGATATCGAATTAATGGTAGATAATTCTAGAATTTGATCAAATATTTCCAATTTACTGTTGGGATATTGAATTAATTACACCTGTTTTAAGAGATATGATGAGTTATTCATTAGTAATTTAATTTTTAACCATTTTATGGAGATACCTGGACCGAGACTCAAAAATATGAACCACTTTTGCTCTGCTATAGGCACCCCTTTTAAACCCAATTTGTACTCCCTCCAGAGACTCAGGAGGGGACAAAAAATCAAACGCAAAAATTCTCACCCCTCACGGTGCGGCGCATCCTATCCTCTTCCATTAACAATACCACATTACCTTTAACAGTAGAAACACATTGCCTTCAACAGTAGAAACGATGGTAAATATGACGACAACTCTTGATTGTGGATGCTGATAGGCTGCTCTTCACAGCAATTCTTCATGGTACTGGCGGTGCATCATAAAAAATGAGAAGTGAGATATAAGATTAAAGAAGAGTAAATGACACTGTGAACAATTTAACGAAGGATACTTAAAAGAAAAAAAAAAACTATGAAGGTGCAGGAAGAAGATACCAAGGTGAAGGTAGAAAACCTCTTAATTACAATGACAAATGCTGCCATTTGGTAATAATGGATAAATAGGAACCATAATTTGCTTGAATTAAAGTTGCATGCAAATTGGAATTGAAGGATCCACGTTTTTATCTGTCTTTTTTTATGCTCATTCAGGTGTGGGGCCATCATTTCATTCACCTTTTAAAATTTCCATCACTCTTTTCATTCACATTCATAAAGAAGGTGGCCCTGGACATTCTTAATATATGGCGAAATTCATTTCTATAATTGGTCTCATTGTGGGGCCATTTTTTTGTTTTCCTTTTTAATTTTTATTAATGCCACTATTCATCAAATCATAATTTTATGATTGTCTTTAAGAATAAATATTTCCTCACCAACCTTTAATGTAAGTGTATTACTTACATATTAAAGAATTGCTAAAATTATCCATTCGTGTCATTTTATAATTAGTGTTTATTGTTTAAAATATTTTTATATGATAAATAAAGTGACAAATTTAAACAATTCTTTTATATATTAAAATAATATCGCTGAGTTATCTCATATTTAATCAATAATCGTTTGAATATTTGTCTAATCATCTGCATTATTTTATATTTATTATATTTATTATAAAAAAATTAAAAAAATAAATTTAAATAAAATTTATAAAACAATTTAATAAATTGATAAATAATTTATATTATTTTTAATTTGCAAAAAAAAATAGTCATTCACACTATCTTATATTCTAATCAATATAAAGAATTATAAAAATTTACAAATTTTAAAATTAAAAATATTAACACAATAATAAATAATTTTTTAAATTTAGAATTATATAATCTTGATTTTCAATTATTATTAAAATATGCATGAAAAAGTCAATAATCTTTAAATAAATGAAATTTTTATTTAAAACTATATTATTTCTGATTTTTTATATTGGATGAAGTAACTCAATCCTTCTCAAACCTTAAAATAAAATATTTAAATATTTAAATATTTTTTTATTTTTGTTCTTGTATTTTTTATATTTTTAAAAGAAATTAAATATTTTAAAAACCACACTGTTTGATTAGATAGGATGTGCATTATAAGGTTATAACATATTTCTTACATGTAGGGGAACTTCATTGTAATGTCAGTTGCACCAATAACTATTCTTAAAATCTTATTTATATAGATTAGGAAGGAGGAAAAGAATGAGTAAAATTGTAATGAATAACACGAGTAATAGAAAACCAAATAACTTATACATGTTTCGGTTTTCTGGTTTAAAAAATAGTATTAGAAAAAAAATCTTAATTCTACGAAATTTTTCATTTTTAAAAACAGAAAAATTGTTTTGAAAAATAGAACAGACAGATCTAAATAAGAAAATAATATTTTAAGTAATATAAACAACTTAAAAGGAAATGTGGAAAAATTTATGGAGAAAAATAGTAAAAACCTATAAATGAATACACTAAATTTAATATAAAATAAAAATATTCTATGTTAATGTAATTAAATATAAAAATAACCAATATGGAACTTGAAAAATGAGTGAGAGACTAAAATAGAAAAAATATAGAAAAAAAAAAAACAAATCTTTGCCAGAAAAATAAATCAGTAAATTTTAAAAAATTGAGGAAAAAAATACAGGCTAAAGTAAAAAACTTCCTTTCATAATTTTGATGTATAAATAATAATTTTTTAATATATTTTCGTTATGCGAGTTACACTAAATTTAAATATTCGAATAAGATTTTAGATATTTCAAATAAGATTTTATATTCCAACACTATAAATAAAATAAACATAGATAAATAATCTCTTATTAAAGATGCTGAATTAAATATGAAAAGTAGTTAATATATCACATGGAAAAATTATTATATAAAAAAAATGCCCTATCTATTTATTTTTTAAGCGTCATCAAACATTGTCAACCAAAGGTATAAGGAAAAGAAATCAACTCACCTAATCTTTCTTTTCTCTCTTCTTGGGATAGTAATAGTTTCCAATTTTCCAAATTTCTTCTTAAACTATTTTTAAAAGAATGTAGATTTACTTGAAATGTAAATGTGTATTTGTTTAAATTAGTTATTAAAGATAAAATTTAATAATTTAGTTATTTTTATTATATTTTTAAGAATATAATTATACTATAAAGTTTAATATGATATCATTAATTATGGTTACGAAATTTTATATAATTACATTTTATTGACACTTCAACTTACTATTTTATATTTTATTATTTTTGTTCTGTTACAATTTTTTTATATGCACATCATTTTTAAACCGAACATTAATTAATTTTTGTTTATATTTTATTGGTGTTGAGTTTATTATTATTTAACTTGTTTGAAAAGTTTCACTTCATTAATCAATCTCCTATAAAAAGTATTCAAAGACTATCAATCTCTTGTAATAATATTTTCGTTATGGAATATTTGTAAACGATTTTTTAAGTCACACAATTTCATATTTTAATGAGAAATCAAAATTTTAAATTTATTCATCAACTAACAAGATGGACAAATCATCAATTACAAATAACGGACAAGACACACAAATATATGTATGTTACAACTTTAAAACACTACAAGTCTCACACATTACAAAATAAATAATAATTGGTTTAAGAGATTGAAAATATTAAAATAAATGTTAGATATCTAAGTGTGAGTTTAAGTTTCATATTGAGTAGAAATGAGAAAGTTGAACAACATATATAAGAAAGAAAACCCACAAACCCAATGCTTTAAGGTTTTGAGTTAAAGATAGTGTCATTTCCTTGTATGTTTGACCCTGTTCTCATTCTTCTTTGTCTCTCCGGTGTTTTTTTTTCTTGAATTTGTCCAACAAGTGATATCAGAGCCTTAAAGTTTTGGGTTAAAGTTATATATAATTCAGTCCAACAAGCCCAAAGAGAATTTTAACCTATAATTTGTTTCATCACATTGTAAAGTCAAATGATACTAAAAGATATATGAAATCTATAATACTACAAATCTTGTTATAGTATCATGTTGTATTAAAAAACAAATAAAAAGCATTTGCTATACTCAGCTAAAGTATCTCAAATAACAAGTCTGGTTGATAACTCAAACTAGTTATTGATAAAAAAAAAACACATCTAAACTTGATTTCTTAATAATTATTTTTTGTTTTTTATTCACTAAAAAAACAAAAATTCGAGAAAAATCAATTGGAAACATTCAAAATTTATCAGTAAATTGATTGTATATAAATTTACCGACAAATTTTTGAATTCGTCTGTAATTACTGATAAATTTAAGGTAAATCTATCGATAAATCCGTCGATAAATTTAATGACAGATGGTATTCGTCAATAAATTTAATAACAGATAATATTTGTTGATAATGATATTTTACTAACAAATAAAATTCCGTCAATAAAATTTTATCGGTTGAAATTTTTTTTATAGTAAACAAATTCTCCTACACATAACAAACTTCATTATAAAAATTTTCTATTACTTTGTCATTTGAAAGATTCTTAGGTTCTATTTACTTAAAAAGTTTGAATCAAAATTATATTTGAATTAATCTAAATCTTCTATTTATTTAAGAAGGCCAAATCAAAATTATGTCTGGACTAATCCAAATTCGACACAAAAACAAAATCATATTTTTAAAAACTAGAGTTTATCATTCTATAAAAGGGAAATTGTCATTCCAAAAGGCCTATACTGGCTAATTATCCACTGCTTTTGTATTTACTATATCTTTCTCAAGGTCAAAACCTTCTATATTAATTGTCAATATAATAGCTTCAATTTGGTAAAATTCCTTCTTCAAACTCTCCTCATAATTGTCAATTAAATCTTTTTTTTTTCTTTAAGAAGTTCAATGCAAAAGCTTTAAGAAGGTCAATTATACTTTGATTTTCACCATGTTTTTTAGGTTAATTTTTGATGAAACAAGTGAACATTTTATTATATTACTATAAAGAGTGAGTTGAGTGAATTTAGTTATTTTAATAATATGTAATAAATATATAAAATAAAATAAGAAATAAAACATGCTTAAGTGAAAAACTTCACCCAACTCCTTTAGATAAACCTACTTTCTATTATTAATCAACATATAATAAAAACTATATATATATATATATATTTTTTTAAATCTCCCTCTTTTAACTAATGATTCTTACTTTTTAATAGATTTTAATATATATATATATATATATATATATATATTAAATAATATATTGTGAATACTTGTAAAATTTTAAAAAATTGTTTTGATGACATTTTTAATACTTTCTTTTTTAATCTTTAGCGTTATTGACGTTTTTCAAAAGCAAAAATTCTTCATTTTTAATTTTTATGATTTTTTTATTTAAAATTAAGAACCTCCTTTGATTTTTGAATAAATTCAAGTTATTATAGAAAGAGTGTGGGGAAACACTTTCAACAACTATAACACAAAGAATCAGATCTGGAATCATTTTGCAACGGCCTAATGTGAACATGAACCAAAAGTCAACTGTTAACCGAGTTCATAATTAAATTCATCACATAAAAAATAAATGAAAACGTTAAAGTAATTATTTTTTTTCCTTTTTTAAAGTATTACTTTTAAGAAAGAATACACATGCAGTTTATTTTTCATTGTCTGTCACCCAGCCTCACTCCTTCTTATCTGTTCCTATGTGTTAAGGTGCTATGCACATTGTCGTCACCCTTTTGCTATTTATTCTAGACTCTCACACTCACAATCACACAATAAACTCTTTTGTCACAGAATCACTTCACTCCTCCCTCCAATTTTGCTAGCACTTCATTTCGGATCAATCCGTCTCTTCCTTTCTCCTTCTCAACCGCACTCCATTTGTGTGTTGAACTTCAAGGTGGAACCTCAACTGTTGTTTTTCTTTTAATTTTTAACTCCACTTTTTGTTCCCGACGATGTTTGTATTTTGACTGATTTGGATAATGTTCACCATTTGTCTACATCAATTGAAAATGTGAGTTCTTTTAGCATCATAAAATTTTGTGATAAGAATCTGCACATGTGAAACAGGGGAGAAAAAAATAAAAAAAGACAGGATCGAGAGGTGGACCTCATTTGTCATGTGGGCTCCACTGGATCATGTGTCTTTTTTTATTTGATTGATGTTGCTGTGCTCTTTTTCAATGGTTTCATGGCACCCACGGTCCAAATCTGCTTAATTATTTTGTTTCATGAAAAATCGAAAAATTAGTACTTTGGAGATAGTTTGTGTTATTCTTGATTGGGGGTTTGTCTGGAATACATGTTTTCTTCACGTTTCGTCATTTTTTTTATTTATTTGTTTTAATTTTTTTTATTGTATATCTTAGGAGTAATTTTGTGCAATACTTTCATTCTGTTATTTATTTATTTGTTTGTTTTTTAAATATTTTATTGTCATACTTGTCAACTTGCTTTAGTCTTTTTACTTTGTTTGGCTGAGATACATATTTTTATAGAATAAAAAATTTCTTTGGTCTCATAAATTAAGCAAACAATCCTGCGTAATTCTTTCCTTTGTGCTTCATTAATTAGCTTTTGCATGACGAACACCTCGTAACACCAAACATTTCTTAAATTTTGAGACATATGATGCTAATTTTTTTTTTTTACCTTCTTTGTCCAAGCAGATATTGTGCAGTCATGAATAACTTTATTCCAAATGGTCTTGTGTCTAGTGAGACACCATTTGTTGCAAAAGTGCTTGACCAGAAAAGATGGGCACAAGTTGAAGGTAGAACTAGAGAGCTGCTTACACATATTCAGCCCAACCACACATCAGAAGCACAACGAAATGCTGTGGTATCTTACCTACGATCCCTCATCATGAACCGTGTCCCTTGTCAGGTACTTTCCTTGTTAATTCTTTCAGTTTGATTTTTCATTTGATATGTATTTATTTTATGCACGTATGAATATGCTTGTATGATTAGTTATAGTAAGAATTCTTAAAACCTCTGCTTATAATTGATATAAAATAATTAATAATCCTTTATCCTTTTCACGTTGGTGAAATCTTGGGCCTTTCTAATTATGTTTCCGAATTCAGCTTATAGATTCTTTATGTTAAATATAATAAATTGTTGATTGAAATATCGATTTTGTCATAATAACATGATCTAATATAGTGCTATCATTCTAGCAATTTGGAAAATATTTTCGTACCCTTCTCCTTAATGTAGCTTGCTAGAAACAGAAAGTAAATTTATTGAAATATTTGACTAAGCTTAAATGAAAAAAAAATAAAATTATCCAAGCATTTTACAAACAAGATAAGTGCCTGAGAAACAAGTATTGATAAAAAAAATAAGAAATCAAGGTAGTCCAAAAACCATATAGAAAAAAAAAAGAGATAAAACATAAAAATTAAATAAATCCGACGATAAAAAGGTCTTGAAACACCTTTATTCCGTGCCCCATATAGTGCAATCTTGAGTGGAGATAAATCCATCACAATCATGTAATATAAAACAGTGGAAGTTGATTTCCTTCAAATAATCTTTATATCCTTTTAAGGTTGTTTATGCCTCTTCTCGCTGAACACATATAGAAGAAAAAGTAGAAAATTCAATAGTTTATAACTACGTGTAAAACTCATCTTACATATCAGTTTTTAAGGTTAAGTTTAAAGTACCTTGAGATGGTATCAGAATTTAACCTTTCTTATCACTGGCACAGATATTTCCATTTGGTTCCGTACCGTTGAAGACGTATTTGCCTGATGGGGACATTGATCTGACAGCGTTCTGTGATCATCAATATGAAGACAACGTGATCGAAGATACACTGCATATTTTAAAGAGAGAAGAGAATGATGAGGACGCGCAATTTCAAGTGAAAGAGGTTAAGTGGATTAGGGCAAAGGTACGTGCTTCTTCATTTTCTTTTTCATTTTTTACGTATAATGTCTCCATGCTAACTTCATTCACATCAATGCAATACTATAAATAATTGTTTTGTCAGCATTCTTACCTTCTGCATTTCTCATTCTTGTTTAATGGCAGGTGAATATTATAAAGTGTTTTGTCGAAAACTTTTTAGTTGACATATCTTTCAACCAGATTGGTGGTTTGGGAACACTTTGTTTCATTGAGGAGGTGATTCATTCTGCCGGAAGTTTTGATCATTATTCTTTTTATTTTTAAAATTTTTGCAGAGATCTCTGACAAATAATTTTTGTGTTGCAGGTAGACAATTTGATTAATCAGAATCACTTACTGAAGCGAAGTATTATACTGATAAAAGCTTGGTGTTTCTATGAGAGCCGCATACTGGGATCTTACCATGGACTCATTTCAACCTATGCATTGGAAACTTTAGTCATATATGTATTTCATGTATACAGTAATATATTCGCTGGACCGTTTGAGGTGACAAACTTGTTTCTTTGGTGTAATTTCTACTTTGGCTTATGATAAAAAAAAAAAACAGAAAACTTGTGTTATTGTAACCCTATTACTGGCATATCATCGTAGGTGCTCTATCGGTTTCTGGATTTCTTCAGCAAATTTGATTGGAGCAAGTATTGTATTAGCTTACGCGGTCCAGTGCCTATAAAATCACTTCCCAGAATGAGAGGTAAGTGAAAAAAAAAAAAAAAAAAAAAAAAAAAAAAAAAAAAAAATTTTTTTTTTTTATTAAAT
>Ga0099824_1009430_pt1 | contig 12023 bp, 7 predicted proteins | sample SiratrowhiteBW_FD_76837 | JGI IMG/M metagenome (GOLD analysis project Ga0099824, IMG submission 76837) | Root nodule microbial communities of legume samples collected from California, USA - Siratro white BW | ecosystem: Host-associated > Plants > Roots > Nodule | place: USA: California... | reverse complement strand
TTTAAGTGGATTTTAGCCCAAGCTATCTTCCTAGCTCAAGCGAAAAGTCACTTAGCCTCTTTTCCTTCAATTCTGCGTCATTCTCTTTCTTCAGTCAGTTTTGAACTAATTCTCCACAAAATCTGTTCTTTGCAAAACAAAACTAATCAAATGCGAAATAATGAAAAAAATCTTAAATTAAAACAAATTCTATTAAATAAAATATTAAATTAAAACAGAATCATTAACAAAATCCTAAAAATATTCCTTATAACTAACTGTCATCATAATACATTCTTGATTCTAAGCACTCTCTTCGGTGAGGCAAATGACAATTTAGCGAAGGTTGGAGTAGAAGTGTTTCATTTTACTTTGCTTACTAACAAGTATTAATTTAACAATACATACATGAACTTAAGGAAAGTCTATATCGTAAGTAGGTATGTATTAGAAAAAGGACTATGAATTGATTTATATTTTTTTTAATTAGTCAAAAATAAATTAAATACAAAGAAACATTTTAAGTGGCTCCAACCCTTATACATGACCGTGGGTGCACCAATGTAACTAATACAGTTATATAAAACAAAATTAAACCAAGTGTATTCATGCCATTGAAGATACTAAAAGAGATACGGACACTTAATCAAAAAGGACTATAAACCGAATCTGATATATCGGAAGCTAAATAACCGAAACAGACCCGCAATAAAAAAACATTCGAAGACAATACTCCTTCACTTGTTAAGATTCCTGCGCAAACTCCTGAGTCATATACATATATGTTATATACGAGATAGATGTTAAATAGGTAGGTAGACTGATTAGTTTTGAATGGGGGAAGTCATATGTGAAATATGAAGCATTTGTTGAAATATTCAAGTTATGGTGCAAAATATTATTATTTGAGTCACCATACAGATGAAGCAACACTTATAGTTATGTTTGGGTTGGAGCAAGAGAAGTGTATTCTTTACTTTTTAGGATTTCTATTGCTCAATTGATATCTAGTTGTCAAAAGTGATAGAAGTATTCGTGAGGTAGATAAAATTTTTGAAAATCTTTTCATACAAATAAGAGTAGCATATCACTTAAGCAATATCTTTATTGTTTAAGCGAGACATTGTCTCTCACAAGATAAGAGTAAAACAATTTCTTCTCCTTTAAAAACATATAATTTAAGTGATTTGACATGTTTAAGCTATATTATGATAGTTTTAGCATGAGAGGATCAATAAATATTTTCCTCATAGTTAAATGAAAGTCACTTAAGCCATAATTACTTGCTCAAATGATCTAAAAGTAAAATTAAATACGTGTTCCCATCAATTAATCTAATTGTTATTTATATGTATAAAATTCTTGATGATGTAATATTTGATATTCTTGAATTTGCAAAGTTAATGAAAATGTTTATATCACTGGATTGGATAATTTAAGGTCACATAATATGTTGAACTAATTTGTGACATGTATTATTTTACAAATATTCTAAATGGCAGACATTGACTATTGAGAACTTTTATATCACTGTGACATGTTCTTGTTTTAAATTATTTGTGTAATATAAAGTTGATAATCTCTTATAAAACATATTTAATATAATTCTTTTGATATACATATTTTTTATTTATCAATAAGTTTTTAAACGTGATATATTAAAATGGATTAAATGATTTGGATAGACATATATTGATTGGTTTGAATCCTATGTTTATATATTTATCTTAAATTTTTTTATAACGTATTCTTTGTGTGTTTTTTTTTTTTATATAAGTTTCTGTTATAATAATATGTAATAATGAACAAATAACATTTCATTTTAGGTTTAAGAGATAGTTTTAATTCTAAAAATAATTAGAATGTTTGATTGTCTATTTTCTTTTGTTGTTTGTTTGATAAGAGACTAATATTTGAAAATGTTTTTGAACATGGAATTTCAAAAAGAACATTTAACTATAATTAATTTAAAATATAATAAAAATTCATGTTATCTCGTAAATCATCGTTACATTGGAAAAAAAAAATTTCTCATTTTTTGTTTTTAAATAATATTTTATCCATTGAAATTTGTTTTTTGTTTGTATTTTTAGCTTTGCACTTTTTGACATATATCCGTTTGTAGGATCAGACACATCTAAAGACTCAGAAACAGAAAAACATAACCCCACTAATTATATACTAATTAATTTTTTTTAATAAATCTAGTATTGGATTCTTCTAGTTATTTAATTTAACTTTAATTTGATTTTAAGGCACACAATATATAACACAGTACTAATCATCTGTATTTCTTATATTTGATTTCGGTAATTAAATTTAAATTTTCTATATACATATTTTAATTTTTTTAATGATAATAATTGTCCAAGACTAATTATTTTGATTTAAATAAAATAATAAAATGGAAACATTAATTAATGCCAAAAATTTAAAAGGTTGATTATAAGATTATGTTTTGATAAAAAGTAGGACTTTTATAAAATTTATTCGTAATTAAAAAATAAAAACAGTTTTAGAAGATGAGAGGAAAGAAAAAGAAAAGTGTTGTTGTTCCAAAAGTAATGTGGAGTAGGTGAGCCAACCTAAATATCCCTACTTTCCCAGGCTGAAACTCTTGCGGTTGGTTCTTGTCAAGATTTGATATAAGCACAAACACTTGGTCTTGGAATGCCCCAATGCAACTGGGGATCTGACAGGTTGGTGCGGCGATGGCTTTTGCGGTTGCGCCTAAGATAATTTCGCTCTCATTTTTTAACCGAACAAGGAAAGAAGGTTTTGAAGCAGGGTTTGCGAAAAGGGATTTTGGGGTAACGGATCGCCATGGTAGACTGACCCTTACGTGTGCTATTGAGCGAAGCAGCAACGGCAGCGATGGAAAGAAAGGAGGCGTATCTAATTCGAATTACGTGGTGCCGCTGGACAATTCCTCTCCTTTCTCCAACTCATCCTGCATAACTCGTCCTTTAGCCGAGATACTCCGAGACCTCAATAAAAGAATCCCGGATACTATAGTCAAAGCTCATGTCCCAGGCGATCCTTCTGCTTCCACCTTCATCCCCTGGTACTTTGCTGCGTTATGATATTTAGTTTATACTTTTTTTTCCTTGCTATCCAATGTCCACTATGTTCGTCTCTGGATTCCGATGCCTCTCATTACAAGGGCTGACGCATATCATTTATGACTTTCACTTAACAACAAAGGTGCCATGGAGACGATCTAATTAAAATATATTATCTTTTGTTGTTCTTTGGTAGGTATCATGCCAACAGGATGTTGAGCTTCTACGCCCCGGGTGCGTGCTTGGAGTTATCCATTTATTACGATTCGTATTATTTTCTAATTAACTAGTGTCTTTATTGTCGAAACATCTTCCATCACTGTAAATGTAAATTAGACTCCAATGGGTCCATACATCTTTCAAATTTTAAAACTATTTTGCAGGATGGTGTGGCGAGATACGTGATGTCATTTTCTCTGATAATGGCGGTGTAACTGTGGTATATCGCCTTACCGTACGTGGATCTGATGGAGAGGCAAGTCTTTAGTCTCTGTAGAGTAATAAAATTTCTGAATTTTTACTTTCTATTACTACTTTTTTCCCCATTTTACTTTGTTGCATTTTATTGTTCTTTCTCATTAGTTGTTTATCAACAAATCAACGAGTCATTCTCTATGCTTGTAATAGTTTCTAGAATGAGGATCTTACTAGGTATGGTTGTCAAAATTAAGATCCTACCTAGGATTGGAGGGGGTCGGGAGAGGTAAATTTTGTGATTGTAACATGAATAAATAACGTACATGTCTTTGTTGCTCTCTCTTCTCCATCTGTCTTTGTTGTTATATACCTTCCATCACTAATTTTCATATTCTTCAATAAAATATAATTTTGATCATCATCCCTAGAGTTAAACTATGTTAGTCTTGCATGTTTGGGCCATCAACAAATTTTGCTAAATAATATAGATGTATGGCAAAGAAGTAAATATAACCTAGGTATCTCCCCTTAGACATTACATTTAGTTCTTGCATGCATTACATGACCAACCAAAGAGCAGTTTGTTGTTAAGATTAAGTCCTCACGTTTGATTCTTGTATTTCCTAAGCAACCAGGGAATCTTGAATTATTGACCCTGTAGAATACAACCCAAACTAATGACCACAAACCAAAGCCTAAATTCAAGACCACGAACAAAACAACAATTTGATTTAGCAAGGTTGGCTACAGGGATTATATAACACCATTGGGCTCTTCTAAAACCAAATTGTCATGGATATTATTCACCATGAGATCACTTTTAATAATATCCTTAGTTCCCCCCCTTCCATTTCACAGGGTTAAAAATCATGCAATGCACTCTCTCATTGGTGTTTTTAGTAGCCTTCTTTGCACATAATATCTTAACTGATTTTTTGTAATCATCTTTTCCTCAATATGTCACTAACATTTCCTTGTATACCTTCATTCCTTGTCCTCTCGTATTGCTAAGCATTCATCTTAACCTTCTCGGTTTTGCTACTTCCACTTTTTTCTTATGCACTTTTAAAGTCCATGATTCACTACCATAGAGTATAGCAACATGATAAAACTTTATTTTGACTAGGGATGACAAATGAGCTTGTCCTCGCTATGAGTAATACTCGATTTTTTAAATTGGCTATGGAAATGGGATGACGATGAGTATGTAATTATCCATCCCGTTTCCTTCCCCATACTCGTCCCAATACCCATCCCCATTTTCATAGCTGTTTCTGTTTTAAGTTACTAAAACACCTTTAATTTATAAGGTAACTTAAAAAGCTTATACTACTTTTTTTTTTTCGTTTCTTAGCTTTGGAACTTATTTCTAAGTCATACATTTGATCATTTTACTCTTTTCTATAATTATTTGACTTTTATCTAATTGTTATGATACTCTTGTTTGATATTCATACAATTGTAATTTCTTTCTTGATATTTAACATTAGAGAAAATAAAATGTGTATATTTAATAATAAAATGTTTCCTCTGTTGTGATTTTTGTTTTTTTTTATAAAAAAATTATTTAATTAATATTTGGAACAATAAGAGGGAGGGTATGGATGCGGATATGAGTATATACCCGTTATGTGATGGGGATGACGACAGGACAAATTTATACCCGTTGGTGATGAGGCTGTGGATGGATATGAATTTTTACTTCCGGGATGAGAATGAGCTAGTTAAACTCGCACCCACCCCGTTTTGCTCATTGCCATCCCTAATTTTGAGCTTAGTAAGTATTTTGTGGTCCCAAATAACCTTCAATGCCTTTCTCCATTTTAACTACTCGTCTTATATCATGTGTCATATTCAATAATTTTCAATCATCTTGTAATACAGATTTTAGATACAAAACTTAGAAACTTGTGATATGACATCTTCCATTTTTAAACTTGGGAACTTGTGTTGTAATACTCTTAGCCCAGTAAAACCCCTTTGATTCCAGAGTCTCTTCCCAAAGCTCAAGTTAAAAGTTAACGTCTTCCTTTAATTCATTTATTAGAATTGTATCATCTGCAAATAGTATGCATTTAGAGATGATCTTTTGTTTTTTCCTGCACATTACAAAACTCATGGCTAAGCTCCGATGTAAACTTTTCCTTATACAAAAGTTATTAGTCTCTGCTGTAGGAATTGCCACGCTCGTAATTACCCTATAGTTCAAGATTTGTATAGCTTGTGTGTAAGACATGTGAACATCTTCTTTTCCAAAGCCTTTTACAATAATGTCTTTGCTTTTTCACTTTTCCATAAGTTTCTATAGAAAGATAGATAGCTTCTATTGTAGACCTTCTGGACATAAAACCTAACTAATATTCAACAAAGCTGAATCACATTTTTTGCACAATTTCATAGCATGGTTCACATCACAAGTTTTATAATCCCCTTGCAGTAACCTCTCCAAATGAGGTTAGTGGCACCTTGTGATTCCCAGTCACTTCTAATAATTTTTAATTGTCAAATATTTATCATCCTTTAACTGCCACTATTTGATTTTTGAATTTTTATCTTGTTTGGTTTTCCATTTATGATGCTTGAAAAGAACATTAAGGATCAATACCCTATCTTATGTAGCAAGACTTTCTCATAGATTCATATAGCAATCCTTTCAAGTTCTTTTATTGAGCTTTTTTTTTTTCAGAAAGAAATCAATTTGTACCCTTGAGGTCCCATTCCTATAAGTTCCTCCTGTTTTTTAAAATAAGTTTTTTAATCTTGAAATCATGTACAATTGAGATGTTGTTATTCGTATTTAGCCCTCGAAAACCAAAACTACCATGATCTCCTATAAACTACTAGCATGTCTATTTAATTTTACCTATGAGAATCTCTTTTTTTCTTATGGATAACTCTAAATCATCGCCTTTTAATATCTCTAAAACTTTTCTTTCTAAAGTGTGTCTAATCTCCTATTTGTAATTTATAGATATTATTGAAAGTCTCTTATGCAATCATTAAGTATTTTTGAAGATTAAATCATGTCCTCGTTCCTTTTTATAGCCGCCAAACTTGTTTTTCCCTTTTATCCCTAATGAAGCACTTCTGGACCACCTTCTTTACCTTGTCCAGAATAAAATGTAAGCATCCTTGCTCATTCAATGCTAAATATGGGTGCCGAGTGGCTCTAGCTTATTTAATACCATATTCAAGCCATATATTTACCATGAATAATCTAGCATTTACACATATGATCCATTGTGAGTGATTCATGTTTTGCGGTTTTGAAAATTTTACGTGGCTGTCAAGGGCCTAACACAAATTCTAAAATACAAAATTACTAAATTATTTTCACCGTGTGAACTAATAGCCTCCTAATCCTTAATGTTCAAATTTGAAATATTATAATCACCCCTGAAATAAGAAGGTAAATTGGGGCAATTTATTGGTAAGCGTAGACTTCTTTGACCAGGGCGGTCTTGCTCCCTGTAGGTGAAAGGGAGAGTTTCCTTATTTCATTAGCTGAACAATTAGTAACCCCCGAAGTATCTAAACACTGTTTTTTCTCCATTAATGACAGGCATATCGTGAATCAACTGGGACAATTTCACCAAGTGATGGCTCCATCGGCGATCCAGTTTCAGCTGCCGAGGAAATTGCTTTCTGCAAAGCTTGTGCCCGGTTTGGTCTTGGCTTATATTTGTATCATGAAGATTAAAGGACCAGATTCTAAGCTTCCAAATTTTTGTTTTGGTTGGACGTGTTGTTGTATTGGTTTCTTCTCATTGATGTGAATAGAAGTAGACGACAATCGGTGGAAAGTCGAAGCCATAGCTTTGTCGTATGGGGATCCGAATGCTTATGGGAAATCAAGTTTCTTTTATTGCCACGGTACATTTATGGCTTAAGTTTTGTAAGTTGTGGTGGCCTAAAGTGTTCAAGTAATAAATGAACAATTATTATTATTTGCTCCTATCCTTAAGTTTATTTAGAGTGGCATTAAATAATCTTTCTTGACTTAAATATAAGAAAAAGAAATCATGTCTAGGGAACTGAAATATATAAATAAAAGTTAACTATCCTGCTTTTATTTAATATTATTGTTTTAAAAATAATCTTTTTTTGATTAAACTTGATTACCATTTTTAGTAATTATGTTTCAGGATAATTAAGAAAATATATTTTATTTATTTTATAAAATTAAGAACATTCGACAAATTTTAACTTGTATTCTTACTAAAGTTAAATCAAAACTTTTTTTTATGATGAAACTCGCGTACCCATTTTTAATAATTTATGTTTCAAGATTTGGGGTTTTGGGGGTAGAATAATGGCCTCTCATGATCTCACTTCCGACTTACAATCTCTAGCTTCAGATGGAAAAAAGATTTATGCATCGTGCAAAACGTAGATTGATACAAAGTAGGCTAACATTTAGGAAAGGTGGATGAGTATTTATTCCATGGTTAGCAGGGTAGGCGGAAAATAGGACTTTACTATTGGAGAGTGTCGAAGGAGAGGACTTTCCGAACAAGCCTCAAGCTTGAACAAGACACCAAACATCTATCTTCTTTTCTTTTTCATGTCATTTGATTCGTTGTGATGTAAGGCAAGACGCTAGCGATATAAGGAGTTGGGGTTTAAGCTCTAGGGTCCGGAGTCAAGGGTTGGAGTCCGTGGTTTAGGGCTAGGTATCACAAGAATAATATAATATTTTAAATCCTATATAGATTAATTTTAATTATGAAATAATTTATTTTATTTTCTTCCTATACAAAACTAATATTGTTTATTTTTTAATATTTACAACTAATATTTTTTTCGAAGGGAATTTATCCCACATCCAAAAATTATTTGTTTTTAATAAGAATATTTTTTAAGATTTGTTGATTCGGGAAAATTATATAAGGATGGTTATGCGACTAATGTTTTGGATATGATTTAAATTAATAATAAATAATGATAAATTTCATTATAGAAAGTTGTAAAATAAGTAATAAAACATTTTAAAAATCCATTCCGTAATTATCTTTTTAATGTTTTATTAACTACATCCTCGGTACCTCCAATTTTATAAAAAAAGTTTAAGATATAGGAATTAGGTATTAAGAATTAGGAATTACGGGTTTATAGTATGGTAAATTGGTGTAGCTATGTCAATTTACTTGTCCTTTGTATATATGTTTAGGGTTCATGGGGGTACTAATTCCTACCCGACTGTAAGGAGTGCTACTAATAAATGAACTTAAACAGGACACTACCAACTCAAACAATTTCTAAACTCATGCAAATTAAAACTTCTAATATGATTCTGGAGCTGCACTTGTTTGCTGAGTTTTCTTCTTAGCTTCTGTTTTTCCCTAGCCATGTGTTTCTGAAACCATTGATGAGTAGAACTGATATATCCTGTTATAGTACTAGAAGACTTGTTTAATTGTCTAAATCTGTGGCTTTTTGAATGAATTCAATGAAAATCTGTTCCAATCAGGCTGTCTTAGGTTTGTGAACTTTACTTCTACCATGGCCAACAAATCTCAAGAAGAGCACAAGACTGCTCCTGATGGTACAATCTCACCCTTGGACCTTCCTTCAAAGATGAATCCTCCAACAAATACTGCACTCTACGATGTAAGTTACAAAAATATAAAAGCCATTTCTAATATTTTTCTTTTTCTTGTGGGTCAGTTTTTGTTTTCCTAGTTCCTGACAACTAGGCATGGAACGTTCACACTTGATTTTGCAATGATTATATTGTTGAGCTTTTTGACTTTGGTTCTGTAGTTTTTTTTTTCTTCTTATTTATGTTGAATTTTAATAATCAAAGTCTTAGAAATCTGTACAGATGAATTTAACCCCGCGTCAGTTGATAAGAATAAGCCTGGATTGCTACGCAAGACCAAAGAGAACAGGATTTCTGTGGAATTTCAGAACTGAAAACCAAAGGTGACATTTGAGGGGAATAGTGAGGATTACAAGGAAAACGATGCTGTTTTGTTTTTTTGATGGTGAGACACTTCGATTGGAGCGGCTTCATAGGGCAGTAAAGCAATTGCGACACCTAGGAATGCCTGGTGAATCTGCAGGTGCCGCAGCTACAGTCGTGACTGCTCCCTCTGGACCAGCTTTGGATCCTCGATCATCCCCTGTTGGGAAGTCTGTAAAGCCAGCATCTCTTGTCAGGAGTTCGTTCCAGGCTGTGCCAGTGAGTGCTCACTAACCATCTATGGCATAGTTGTGTATACTAGTTAATTGCATCTTAAAAATGTATGTTGTTGGAAATTTGCATTATAAATATGGCTATTTTTGCAATGCATTAGGATTTTTACTGATTTAATGGAGTTAAAAACTTATCATGTGTGCTATGTGTATGATGATCATAATGTATATCCTTCTGATATCATAACGATAGAGAGAGAAAGTTGAGTCAGTACGCGATGGCCTTCCTAGCCTCTATGCATAACATGTCAGCTTCCTTTCCAAGAATAACCACTTTCACAGAACCTTGGCTCACTATACCCTCCTTTCCTACAGGCATGATTTGACCAGTTCCAATAACACTGAAAGCATCCTTCTGCAAATCTCCCAAAGAAAGTTGCAAAAGAATAGAGTTAGTTCCTATTATTTTAATTAGTTATTTTTTTTCTTTGGCTGATTTTTTTTTTTGAAATTTGATTTTGTTTGTTTTGGATTTTTCGGAAAAAGAATCTGGTAATCAAGAGATTTTTGTCTTTGTTTTTCTTACAACTTCTTGATTTGGACAGCAAAACTACGATTTTTTAAACTTCATATGAAAATAACCCTTATTTTTTTTTTCAAATTGCATGCGAGAAGTAGCGCAACCTGCATATGTTATTTTTATTCTTTTATTATTATTGTCAAAAATTTGCTCTCTTTTGTTATGGTTCTTATTATTATATTGAATGTTATGTGTTGTTTCTTTCAGTTATTTATAGATGTAAAAGAATCTGGTTTGGTGTTTATTTTGGTTATTCTCATATCATACTTGTTAATAAGGTAGTTGATCTTTTTTAATAACTTATATCTTTAACAACAGTGTCATTTTAGCTAACATTCACTAATGTTTTGAAAATCATTGAATTGAAAATGAAGTTACGAGTGATGTGATAATTTTGTTTCTCTAACAAACTTTTGTTGTTATTGTGATGTAGTTATCATGAAGGTTCTTTCTATACAATAGATAAAATTGTTTAGAAAAAAATTAATTTATATAATTAAAATATATTAATGATATTAATAATAATAGTAATATAAATATAATTATTTATAATAATATAAATTTAGTATAATAATAATATTTTTTAGTTTAATATAAAAATTAATAAATTTAATTAATTAATTACATTTAACAATTTAATAATATTTTATTAAATTAAATTTAGATAAGATTATTTGTACTATTAAATATTTAAAAAAATTACTAAAATTAAAAATATATTATTTTTAAAATTAAAAAAAGATATAATTACAAAATTTTATTTATTAAAATTAATTTATATTTATCTGACACAAACTTCCACCTATATCATTTTCAAATATATTTAGATTTTACTATTTATCTATTAATTTAAATAATTTTACTATCTACCCGTAAGCCACTCCTTCAACCAAAGGCTTAAAAAAGCCACATCTCCAAATGACCCTGTCAAATTTCATACATTTATAACCTTGAAGTGGAATCAAGATCGTGTCCATAGTGGATCCCAATAGTGCCAGAGAGAATAGCTGGTCCCTCCTAAACCCTTACGGCTTCCTCACCTCTCTGATCTCTTTAATTCACATTTTCAAACCCTAACCCCTCTTTTCTATCGAGTTCCAGACCTCTCACATCTCTTATTCTCATCTTCTCATTCACCTCTCATTCTCGCCTTTTGGTTATTCTCTCAAACCCTTTTACTTCACTTCGCGGTCAACCTTTATCATTCTCGCCTTTTGTTCATTATCTAAAACCCTCTTGCCTTTTCGTTCATTTCGCTGCCTTTTAAAATTTGTAAAGGTAAATAACATCTTCTGCGGCTATTCTGTTGTTGTTTTGGTTTTTTTGTTCACTCTGATTTGGGAAAAATGTCGCTAACTCTATCATTTCGCCGTGAATCTCGCCCTCTGAATATTTCAAGATTTAGGGTTTGGACTTCGATGACGACATTAGGTAACGTCTGCACCACACGTTGAGGTAAGTAACATCTTGTGAGTTTGATCTCATTCTCGCCTTTTGCTTATTCTCTGAAACCCTTTTGTTTCATTTCGCGGTTAACCCTTATTTTTTTTTTCAAATTGCATCGGAGAAGTAGCGCAACCTGCATCTGTTATTTTTATTTTTTGATTATTGTAAAAAATCTGTTTTATTTTGTTATGGTTAGTATTATTATATTGAATACTCTATGTTGTTTCCTTCAATAGATGTAAAGCACGGTTTATGTGCTTTTTGGCCCATTTCTGGAGTTTGTTAGGTTTATTTAGTGTGGGTTTTTACTCTTTTTTTTTTTTTTTTTTTTTTTTTTTTTTTGGGGGGTCGAGTGGGGTTTGGTTTTTTTTTTTTTTTTTTTTTTTTTTTTACTTTTTTTT
>Ga0099824_1009428_pt1 | contig 12025 bp, 6 predicted proteins | sample SiratrowhiteBW_FD_76837 | JGI IMG/M metagenome (GOLD analysis project Ga0099824, IMG submission 76837) | Root nodule microbial communities of legume samples collected from California, USA - Siratro white BW | ecosystem: Host-associated > Plants > Roots > Nodule | place: USA: California... | reverse complement strand
TTATTTTTGCTTTCTTTTTTTTTATCTTTGTATTTCTAAATTTGAAATTTTTTTACTGTTTTTTTTTTTTTTTTAATTTTACTTCATATGTATTTTAGAAAAAGATATGTGTATGTAAAGTTCAACGATTCCTCAATTTCGATTAAGCATTTTTTTACAATAAAGTACAAAACATAAAGATATTTCATTTAAAAGATTATCCATTATGAAAAACAATAGATTTTGCAAAATGCAAGTGTTTCATCGAATAGATGATACAACATATTCCAGTCTTACTTTGTTTGATAAGTGAAAACTTTAATCAGAAATAAATACATACATTCTTCAAGTTTATGTTGTACCTAACAATATTCTTGAAGCTTATTTGTGTTGCAGTGAATGTCTTTGTCTTTATGTTTATTAAGATGTTGCAAAATACAAGTATATATCAAGATCATTTAAAATATGAGTTAAAGTTATTTTTGTTTCAACAACTATTTTGATGCAAGTTTACGTCAACCCTGACCTAGTTATCTATCTTGTACGATCTTTTCTTTTACTTTGTTTTGAATAAAATATTTTCTAACCTAGTGTCGATAAATACTACCAACTATTAAAATGTTACTTAAAGAGGAGATTGACATTTGTTAGAGAAAAAAAATCTAACAACCCATATTTTGATTAAGTGTTGATAAACAACAAAGTATAAAACATGATCAATTTTTTGTTAAGATGAAGGGTTTTCATTAACAACAAATAATGTAATATGCAAGTGTTTTGTCTGTTAGACGATATAACACTTGTAGTCTCCTTTTACTTCACAAAAATATCTCTATGCTTATTCTATGTTGCAAATAATGACCACTTCCTTTGTCTACCAAGATAATTCATAAAAACTTACATTATATCAATGATCTTTTAGAAAAATAACTAAAGTTTCTAAGCTTTAACAATTCCCTGGTGCTTGCTTTATCAACTCTAGAGAAATCATCTTTCATTTATGGTTTAGTACTTTACCCAATTTTTAGTAAAGGTTTTTTTTACTAAGCCCTAATGAGTTCTATTAGTGGTTGGAATGTTGTTTCAAGAGGAGAATAACATTCAATGTATGCATGAAGTGTACTTAATGCATCCTCTGCTTTTAAGATGCTCAGACAAATAAAGACTTTCTTATGAGTTGAAGTTGCTCAACAATTTGAAAAGGATTTGCAACAAATCTTTTTTTCAACACCTATATAAAGTTATTCTTTAAGAAGAAAATCAAAGAGTTTGTTCTGCAAAGTGCCAAAATTATGTTAAACTTTTTTGTGCCCTAAAAGCTTTATAAGAACAATATTGTTGTTTATTAGAAAACTAAAAAGAGAAAGTTTAAATCTTATCTGTGTCCGCTACCTTATCTAGTGAGTGACTTTTTCTGATCTTTTTTCTATTATCATATTTTAGAAAATTATTTGTCTTACCTAAGAGTGACTTCTTATTAAAGAATACTATGTGGATTATCCAGGAATGCCTACATTTTGAAGTAATATTTAAATAGTTTAGCTAGGAATGACTACAAATTGATGAAAAAAAAAATTACTTGTGTCATAACTTGCAATGTTAGTTTTCATAGTGCACCTCAATATGTTGTTTGATAACTAGACATAGTCTGCACTACGAGGCAAACCAATATAAAAATTTGTGAGTATTTTATCCTTCCTTATCTTGTTAAAATTACATGTTAGTGTATCTGTGCTGACATAAGAAGGATATTTTTAAGCTAAGTCTATGAAGGTCTTTGACAGATCATTCGTCAAGTATAAAACTATTGTTTGATTGTATATCATCAAATGATATTTGAAAAAACTCTAAAATATTTTTTAAAATACTATCCAATCCTCCCTTCTTATGTTTTGACCTACTTTTCACGAGATTTAATATTTATTATTACGTTAATAATAGTAGTAATAATAATTATAATTATAATAGTAATAAAAATAATTTTAATAATAGTTACTGTGTTATTAAAATTATTAATAATAATAATAATAATAGTCATAATAAGAATAATATTAATTATTATATAATTAAAAAACTTTTCTAGTGTAGTGCTTATAAGTTCTATGTATACTTATAAGACGAGCTCGATTTTCTCTAGTGTAGTGGTTATAGTTATAAGTTTTATGTATACTTATAGATTTTTGAGTAACTCCATTAATAGAAGGCTTGAGGTTGTTATGGGATGAAGGAGTTGAAGTATTTGATTCATATCAGAAGGTGAATTTCAATTTGTGTGCAATGTTATTTTACACCATTAATGACTTTCTAACATAAGAGAATTTGAGCGGATATCGTGTTAAAGATAATCATGTTTGTCCAATATGCCAAGACAACACAAGTTACCATCAAATAAGACATAAGAGCAAGACATCTTACATTGGCCAAAGGTTTTTGAAATATAATCACCCTTATCGTAGGTTAGAAAAGGCTTTCAATATATGTCAGGAGGACAAAACTACACCATCACCCTTAACTAGTGAACAAGTGTACGATTGAGTGTGCCATGTTGAGGTGACATTTGGAAAAATACAAAAGAAAATTATTGTGAAAAACATATAAAAGAAGAAATCGATATTCTTTGAACTCCCGTATTGGTCCAAGTTAGATGTCAAACATTGCATAAATGTAATGCATATTGAAAAAAAACGTGTGTGATAGTATAGTTGACACGTTGCTAAACATTAATGGAAAGAAGAAGGACGGTGTAAATGCTTATAAAGATATGGTTAAGATGGGGTTCGTTTGGAGTTAAAACCACAAGCTTATGGTACACGAACATATTTGCCACCAATAAGTGATATTTCGTCAGAGTTGGAAAAGATAAGCTTTTGTGAGTGCCTACGAGGAGTTAAACTACAACAAGAATACTCTTCAAATATTAAGACACATCTTCTGGTGAAATAGTTCGTTCCTCTCCTTCCCCTCGTAGTTGACATGAAAAATGGAAGTTGACTAGAATTAAAGCAGGAACAAATGAAATATGGAAAATCACTACAGATTAAGAATTATAAGTTGATAATAATTTGAAAAGAATGTATACTTTTTTTACATTATATACTTAATGGAAATTGACATTTATTTTGGCTTTCAATATCACCTAGTCGAGAAAATCTCAAAGGGAAGTTTTGTCTCCCAAGTTTGTCATGACATATTGACCTATGCTATTGGTACTAAAGAGCACCATGACCATGTACATATAGTTGGCTTTGGTGTCGGTGTGCGGCAATACTTTGGATCAGCTTCTCACCTCAACCCTCCTCCAGGATATGTGAGAGAGTAAATATAATGGAGAGAATAGTGTCCCTATAAGCAATTCTCGATTTACCTACGAATTACTATATACAAATTTTTTTCATCAGGTAAATTTATTATTACCTACAAATCTATTTCATATGATTTTACCTACAAATTTTATCTACGAAAAAAGTTCATAGATAATTACATACGGATCCTAATCCATAGGTAAATTTGACATTACTTACCGATTTTACCTATGGATCTAAACGAAAAATCCGTAGATATTACCTACAAATCCAAATTTGTATGTAATTACTTATGGATATAAATTTGTAAGTAATTCGTAGATAATATTAATAATTAATTTTATTAAAATTATTATTATTAACATTATTAATATTTTTAATATTAATATTAATATTGATATTAATAATAATAATATAATTAGTATTAGTATTGTTATGAACAACATTAACATTATTATTATTACTTTTAATACAAATTTTATTATTATTATTATTATTTTAGTATTACTATTAATATTATCATCAATATTATTATTGATAATATTAATATTGTGAAGAATATTCAAATAAATCAACTTAGTTTAATTTCATTTATTGGTGCAATAGATATCAAAGAAAGAAATTATGAATATGACTATTATGTCTTGGATGTGAATCCTAATTCGTGTAAATATCATTGATTATTGTGAAAAACACCTTAAATACTATGAAAAAAAATTACATATTTTTTATATGTTATTGTGAAAAAAAAAAAAACTAATAATTATTTTGTATTTTAGATTTTGTCAGTGAGGACTCACTAAGAATAAATATAATCAAACAAATTAATCAAGGATAAAATATTTTCTACATATTAAAAAATAATATTAATTATAATTTATACTTACGTTCAAAACTTAGCCATTTTCATTACATACAATTACTTTGGTTTTATCATTTATTATTTATGTATCTAAATTGGACAATAATAGTATTCATTAGTCTGGATATTGAAATATCTTCACAATTTGATTGTGTATGTACAATTTATATATTCATAAACAAACTAAACAACCTGTTTATTAAAAAAAAATTAAAACATATTACATTAATTATGGCTTAGATCGATACAATAATTTAATTTATAACGGATGTAATATACTTCAATTTGTATCAATATTTTCCCATTATTTCTTCTATTGCATCGGTTGGGACAGTAATATCATTGTGGTGGGACAGTAATATAAATAATATAATTGATGTAATAGAATACGCCTCACTTTACTAATTCACTTATATTAGATTCTATATCGATTAAAATTTTTAACCACTGTAATTTATGTATATATTACATCGATGCACAACTAATATAATAATTTTTAACATTTTACATCAGTAATATCTATATCTTTATTTTAATTGCCTTAAAAGTTCAATAATAACGGATATAAAATGTGCCTGATGTAAAATGTGCATTGTGCAGTAGTATCTTTATATAAAATTTAAAGGTATTAAAAAAGTTAGGGTTAACATAACATCAGTCCATTGGAAAAGGAAAATTAAAACGTGGGAGTAAACAACCAAATTATTCTTTTAATAATTGAGATGTTAATTAATTTAAGAATACAATAGGTTTCTAATCAACCAAAGCATGTGTTCAAAAAAGTGATGGAAATAAAGAAAAAGGGCAAGGTGTAGGCTTCTAATTAAAGAAAAACTTTGATTCAAGCACTTGGATATGTTGGAGTCACCTCATCAATTTAAGTCTCCCTTTTGGAGGTTTTTAATTAAGCAGAAACAGGTACTATGAATCGTGGAAGCTTAAAATAATGTAAAAAAGAAAGAAAAAAAAAGTGTGAATGGACGATTAAACAAACACATTATAAATAGAAAGTATCTATAAAGCTCGTGACTTTTAATAAATATATTTTTATTTGATATCTTTTTATTTGATATCTTTTTATTTGATATCTTTTTATATTATACTTTTAAGGTAATTGCTTTTAAGACTTCATAATGATTTTTTACTTTGTTTATTTTTTAATCAATGGTATATATTCTGTGCTTTACCTTTATAAATTTTCTACACCTTACTCTTATAACAGTGACTTTCTAAGGCATGTTTGGTTAATATAACAATAATTAATGAAGTAACTAGTTCAGAAAAGATGAAATTACAATATTATGAGATATTTTTTCAAATAATATCTATACTATGTTTTCTTGATTATTGCAGTGACTTTCTTCTTCTTTTTTTCACTAGGGTTGATCAGGAGATCTAAGTGTAATGTTTTTAAAATCTAAAAAAGGTGGAAAGTGACAAAGGGGTGAATTATGCATGCATAATAGTGAAAAGAAAAATAAGAGTCTTAATATAATTTGAGAAAGTCTAAAAAGTGTTAGAGTAATTTTCTTACAAAAAAAGGTACAAAAATAGGGCGGAAATAGATATTATTGATTGAAAAATAAAATAAAAATTATTTTTTTTGTAAAAAAGTTGTAATGTATTATTCATGTTTATTGGTAATATTTGTTATTATTAAAAAAATAATTTGGTACAGTCTTCCTAATCGATCATAGAATGGATTATAGACATTTTATTTCGAATCTCATTTAATTTTTAAAATAATTTGTTTATATTTGTAGTCTTTAGAAAACCAAATAAATGTAAAGAAAAAGTAAGCAGATTTGTACTAAAAATTATTAATTAGTGGTGGCTTGATATGAAAGATTAGTTGAAAATGAAGAGCATAGACATCTTTTCAGGCCAATAATATGTGAATAATACTAACAAAATGTTTCCGTTTGTGGAAAGTGATTATTGAAGCAGTAAAAACACGCGAGTGTGTATAAGCTATTTATAAGAAATTTGAGTAGGACTTGGCAACCTACCTTTATTGAATGACTTTGTCATCAAAACCAACACCATTTACTAAGACCCTACCTAGATTAGACAACAAAAAGCACTTATATATATCTGAATATTTTGTCATGCTTTGATTGAGAGGAAATATGTTCTAGATAATAAGTAGATGAAAAATAATAAAAGATAGTTCAAAAATATAATAGAAATAAAAGTGATTAAGTTAAAGGGAAATGATTATTATAATTATTGTTATTTTAGTTTTTTACCATTAAAATTATTTTACTTGTTTATTATAGAAAATAATATTTTGAAAAATGAAACTACAATCTTCCCTGAAAAAATGTGTTAAAATATAATAAAAAATTGATTTAATTAAGGAAAATCATTTTATTATAATATCGCTTTATGTTTTATTATGAATACTATTTTTTTATTTATCGTAAAAGTAACATTTTGGAAAAGGAAACTGCAACCTTCCCTAGTAGATAACGAGAGTGTTTCGTTACAAAATATAATCACACCTTTTTCTTTTTCTCTTTATAATTTTTGTTGTTGTTTGCTTAATTAGAATGGTAAGAGTATATAGAACAAATAAAGTCTTGTGTAAAATAATGATAGTAAAAGAATAAGGTATGAGAGTAAAAGAATAAGGTAAGTAGAAAATTGATCATAGTATATGAATTTTTTATGATGAATGATGATTATTTAAAAGTGAATTTAAGTTTAATTTAGTTTTATAAAGCCGGTTAGTAAGATGAAAATTGTCCACTTATATATTATAAAGTAATCTAATATCTAAATATTTATGGATAATTCGGTAATTAGTGATATGATAAATTCATCAAACCTTGATAGAATAATCTTTGTTATCATATTAAGAATGAGTTGAAACTTAACTCATCCTCGTAATAATGATTTAAGATAAGAATTACTCCTATTTATATATTTTATAAATTGATCTTATCATTAATCAATGTCGAATTTTCAACATACATCCATCACATCAAGACATATTCATTTTATTATGATTCTTTATTAATTTACATACTTTACAAAAGAATTTTAACTTTCTATTAAAAAATTTGACTCTTATTTCACATACATATACTTATTAGAAAATTCTAAAATTTGTATGATATTTTCTTATATTAATTATAAATTTACTAAATCATCACATTTTATAATTTTTTTAAAAGATAATATTATACTAATTATAAACTGAAATCGATGTAATATGAAATTTTTGTCATTAGTTAACATTTGACATCAGTTGTCCAATCAATAACAAAAATCTCATATATACGTGGGTTTAAACTGATGTTATATTAATATATTTTACATCGATTTAAAAATTTATATAAAAAATCATAAACATTTTACACATTGCAAAATCAATATAATTTTTTTTTTCAAAACAGATATAAAATTATACTTTTCTACTTGTGATCTTTTCCTTTTATAAGTATATATATATATATATATATATATATTTATTTCTAAAGAATAAATTTTACAGTTCAAATTATAATTCCACTCTATATATTGTAGAGAGTAAAATTTACCGTTCAACGTTCTATACGATTTTATAATTTTTTCAAAATCCTACCTATACTTTCACTTTCAACACTCATATTATTTGATTACCCTTCTACCATATTATAGAAATGTAAGTGTTAAACCTAATATGGCCACGTGGATAGTTTTGATTGGAAAAGAAAAAAGTGACTTTTGTCGGTAAACCTATATTATTGAGTGCGAACATGCTTCCTAGGCACCGGCATGAGTCAACGGCTGGGGACTTCACTTGAAACCTAATATTCTGTGTTTTGGAAAAAAGGAAAAACCTAAAACGTCATTTTTATAAATGCAAAACTATACATATAAAAAAAAATCTTAACTGCTGGAATTTTTATAATCGTCACAAAAAATAACTCTTCATATACTCTAGTTTGTAGCAACGAGGAATGACGGCAACACATTTTTAATTGATTAAAATTTATCGAAGTTATGGAATAATTTCATTAAATAACAAATGAGAGTTGCAATTTTTTTAATAAATTTTAATACATTTAAATCAATAAAATTTGTTAAAAATGTTTTAACCAATCTATAGATTGATTAAAGAAGTTCTCTTGAAAAAAATGGATTGAATAAGTTGAGTTACATTTCATATCTTTTAATCAAATGAAGATTAAAATTAAAATTTGAATTATTCAAATGAAGAAACAAAATATAGTAACTCTTTTTAAACTGAATTGTTACGTTCAAATTAGACTCATTTATACTCCTATATAAAATATTCTATACTTAAATCATACTTTTTATAATTTCTATTCAATAAAAAGTGTGCTAACTCGTCTTACTTTTTAACTAAAACTCTTAGCCAAAGAGATATCATATATAGCACTTTTCCAGAATAAATGTTCACTAAAGTCTTCTAAACAATACCGAAAGTGCGCTGGTTATTCATTCACCTGAATCAATCGATTAATTTGTATATAATATCAATATAAATGTTACTCAATAAAACGTTATGTTAATGAACTTTAAAATTATTTGTTATAACGTATCATATACAACAAAATGTGAGAATTTTTTTATTTAGTAAATATATTATATTGAGAACATGATTAGATGTAAAAGATAGAAGATTAATGAATCCTTTATCTTAGGTGTGTGGTGTAAGAACTGAAATGTTATTTTAAAAAAATAGAAAAAAACAGATAAAGAATGAAAAGTTCATAAATAGTTTATAAACGTTAATTCTATGTTTTATTAGAAATTTTATTTCTTTATAATTTTGTTATCTCTAACTTCTCTTTAAAAGTTTTATGAATAGATTATATCATTGAGAAGGTGGTAGTTGGTATATTAACATAGTCAATCAAATTCTTAGTTATGGTAAATATTTAATTTCTTATTATAAATTTAACAATTGTTTAATATTTTTTTGGAATTTGTGTGCATTATCTTCGTCTATCAAAGAGACGTGTTAAATGTATAAGTCAAAGTCAACGTCAAAATGATCTCTTTAGAAAAAAGTTAAAGTTATTTTTCTCATCAACCTTTAGTAGATCATTTTTTACCTAGTTGTCTACCCTGTACAATGTGCACTTTTATCATGAATTGGTACAAAAGGTTATGTTACCTAAAGAGATGAACATTGTCAACTATTAAGGACATTGTGTAGAAAAGGTGAACAAATAAAAAATGCGTGAAATGCAATCAATTTTAGACAAAAGAACATGCATAAACATTGAAGTTGCTCAACGACTATGAACAACCTCCCAACGGTTATCTCCTTCCATGCCTATATAAATACCTTCATCAAGAAGAGGAGATAGTGGGAGATACCATACCAAATTATTACTAAGATATAAAGCAATCCTCAAAGCGGTCAGAGAGCTAAGTTTACACCATGCCAAAATGCTGCTAAAATGTAGAGAAACTCCTTAAAGCTTTTAAAAAGAATAAGAGAGAGCCTTGTACTGAGAGCAAAGAATCTATCATATCCCTGGATCTAAAATAGCTTCATGAAAGACATTGCTATAATGTTCATCTAACTAACTAAGATAGTGAGTTTATCCACTGTATACATCAAATGACACAACCCTTTCCTAGAGAGCAAAGTCAATGATCTAACTAGGTGAGAGAGCTTAAACATTGTACTCCTCAAAAGACACTATCCTCCCTAATAGTCATACTCAATGATCAATTGATCATTATAACCTTGAACCTTAATAACCTAGCTAGGAGTGGTTTGAGTAAATAATACTCCTTGATAGGGTTAGGCAACATTGGAGAGATAAGAGAAAACATAAATACACACAATAATTTATATTGATTTGTCACTATATACGTCAAAAGACATAACGCTTTCCTAGAGAGCAAGGTCAATGATCTAAACTTGGAGAGAGAGCTTAAATCATATGCATGGCGAAGGATGTTATCCTCCCTAGTAGTTAGACTCAATGATTAGTTGATCATTAAAATTGTCATCCTTTGTATCTTATCTAGGAGTGACTTGAGTGAATAATACTTCTTGACAGGGTCAAACTATTGAAAGGTCTCATCTCTAGTTAATGTGGGATCCCTAACACACCCTTTATGCCAAGACTCTTCAAATCGAGCGTGAAACTTATATATAAGGATGGTCCAATAGCGGCCCGATAGGGGTGGCCTGATAAGCCCAACAACCTTGCTAGGATAGGCTCTAATACCATATCACAAGTGGGCTTTAAACCTAACTCAACCTTACAAAACCGGCTTGTAAGGTGAGGTTTGCACCCACTTATCAACTATTGAAAGACCTCATCTTTAGTTAATATGGGATCTCCAACACCAAGAGTGACTACAATCCACAAGAATACTTGTTAGTCAGGAGTGGCTAGGTGAAAAGAATTATGTGGTTAGCAAGGAGTGGCTTGAGTAAAGAATACTCAAGGACACTAGTGACGAGTCCAAAGAATACTCAATCAAGTCAGTAGTAACTTGTTTCAAAAATACTCAAGTTAATAGTCAGTAGTGTCCGCCAAAGAATACTTAAAATGTACTTCACAATATTAGTCTGCCTAGTGAAACTCAATATGTTGATTGAGAACTATATGTAGTTTGTTGCACCCCAGACAAACCAATACAAATGATTGTGTGAATTTCTCTGTTCCGTGATCTCTCTACATTACATGTTATTATTGTTTGTAGTAATTTAGGAAACAAAGTTAATGTGAAGAGATGTATTTGAAAATTATCATTTATTAAAGATTTTAACTTGTATCAGTCATGATTTATGAGATGCAATAATTACAATATGATAATTTGTCAGTTATTGTCAATAAGAAAAATATTACAGATAAATAATTCGGTGGATTTGCGTATCAGATGAAAGAGTTATATATGATTTTTCAAAATATCGTCGATCAGACAATATTTGAATTTTTTTCTTAAATTGATAAAAGCAATTGAACTCTCCCTTTTTATATTTTTCCTTATTACTTTATATATGGTTACTCGTGTGATGACGAAACAAAGTTTTAAATTAGATTTTAAGAAGTGATTAGCTTGATGTACTAAGTCATATCACTCAAGCAATGATGTCATTCAAGTGGCATACTTGCAGCTTAAGCATGATTCTCCTAACTTGCAAAGTAGGTCAGGCTCACTAGTTTGTCACATTTTGGTGGACTAGGTTGGTATTTTCGGTCCGCTAACTCACTCCAATTTACTAACCCAGTGGCTTAAAAGGGGGTAAGGCAGAGTGACTCGTCGACCCATTTTTTTAAATTAAAATTAAATTGAAAAATACTTTTAAATATTAACTTTTCCATATTATATTATTTGAAGGATATAAATATGCATTAATATTTTTACAACTAGAATACGACAATGAAACTCACAGAAATCGCTATCATACTTTATTATAAAAAAATTACATAAAAATCTCTTAAAAAAATATCTTTGAAACCAAATTTGAATTCTAAGAATCGATTACGTATAAGAAACTGAAATAATACAAACCTTTAAAATATTTGTTTTGCCTCCTTAACACGTACGAAAATAAACTATTTGTTAAATACATTATTTAAAAAAAATATTTATAAAAGTATTTATTTAGGTCCGACAAAAATTCACCTTAATACTATGTATTTTCGTTCACAGAAAATCAATGTTAAAATTCACAAGGCTTTTGATACCCATACTTTTTTTTTTTTTTAAGTTAGTCTTTAAAATTAATTGTTCATAATTGGATTGTTAGAATTTGAATATTGATTATTTCATTTCATTGCTCATATTTGTGATATATTAAATAAAATATATTATAATGTTATAAGAAATAACTAAAGTGATATTATTATCGTGAATGTGAATGTGATATATATATATATATATATATATATATATA
>Ga0099824_1009425_pt1 | contig 12028 bp, 5 predicted proteins | sample SiratrowhiteBW_FD_76837 | JGI IMG/M metagenome (GOLD analysis project Ga0099824, IMG submission 76837) | Root nodule microbial communities of legume samples collected from California, USA - Siratro white BW | ecosystem: Host-associated > Plants > Roots > Nodule | place: USA: California... | reverse complement strand
TATATATATATATATATATATATATATATATATATATATATATATATATATATATATATATATATGTATCCAACCCTAAACCCTAACATCTAGAGCAAGAATAGTGTGTGACATGCTAGAACTTTGTAGTGATATTCTCTTATGATAATGAAGGACATAAAACCAAAGGGAACACGTTTGCATAAACCAAAAAAGGGGAAAAAAAGAAACCAATAATTAGACATATTGAGATTTGCCATAAGCCACAAATGATTATACACAAAAGAAAACAAATGAACTCATAAAATAACAGCCATTGAATCTTGTAAAGTAGGGTCACTTTCCTAAAGAGCCCACAACACAAAATCCACACTACAAAAATACAAATCTCAAATTAGGTTTTTGGGAAATGTAAATAAATAGGAAAGCTCAGTTCATCAAATGGGCCTTGGGCCCATAAAAAAAGGTGTGAGGAAAAAAAGATGGGATTATTATTATTTTTTCTTTTTTTAATATTGTATGTATTTAATAGAAACAATTTTATAAAATAAAATGGTATTTTAGATCAATTGTGTTAATTTGTAAAAGATAAAAAGCTATTATTGAATCCACGGAAGACAAGAATAATCTTGATAAACTATTTCATTGTGGGAACTATGTTGAAAGTTACATTAGTTGTTTTTATATTTAAATTTGATCTTTTAGAGAAATAATATGCTAGATTAATTTTTTTTTATGAATGAAAATAGTGTATGATTAAATGACATGATGATGGTGATGTATGAGAATGGGCACACATATAAGATCTTGTTGGATATGAAAAGGGAGTTGTGAGATGATGGATGAATGGTGTTAAGCTTCAAATATGGACAATATGTGAGGAAGGGATTAATTCATCATAGATTTTCAACTTTCAACTTGCAAAAATGATCAATATATAGCATAATTTTTTATTGACCTATTATAGACTGATTTTGTCACTTATTTTAATTTTATTTTAATAAGCTTTTTTTTTAATAAAATTATGTGGTTGATTTTAATCTATTATTTAATTGGTTTATTGATTTCTGATTTGATTAACCTTTCTATATGATTGGTCCATTTGGTCTAATTGTTAGAATGTAACAAATATTCTATAAATTTAAACTATTTTTACATTATTATCTAATTATAAATAATTATTTTTAACAAATATAAAGTTGGTATAATTTTTTAGTAAATTTTGGTAAAGACATTTTTATTTTTTTAAAATAAAATAACTATAATACCTTCTAATTTAAATTTTTTATAAACAATTTTATATGTAACGGTAAAGCGATTTTAATATATCAATTTTTAATTATTATTATTATTATTATACGCTATTTTAATTTTTATATTTCTCTTCACTTTTAAAATTAATATATATTAATATCTAATAAAGTTATTATAAAATATATCTAATTAAATTCAATAAATTAAACAAAACAATAATTTATAAAAGTATGCGCAACACAACAAGTGTTTCCACATTATATAATAAATTTATTGATTTTAATAATAGTTTTTAAAATTTACAAAAATATCTTATCGATTTTTCTATAGGCTAGAATATATTATTATTATTATTATTATTATTATTATTATTATTATTATTATTAAGAAACTCTAAACTTTCATTTTCTGCTTACTATGGATTACAGCTGTATATACTGTCTTCGAAAAGAAAAAGTCTGAAACTCATCCATCAGACAGCTTCAAATTTGTAAAAATTCATAAAAAAAATATCAAATTTTACTTTGAATTATCGCTCTGAAAATATTTTTTTATACATAATTATTTTTACTTGTATGAACAATTTAAAAGGATAGATTTCTCACTGTAGTTATTCCTTTATTTTGTTCACCATAAAACTTCACTTCCATATATTTTTTTTAAGAAAAGTCGAATTCTTTAAAATTTAGACTAACATACATTCGAACACAATATTGATCAATTTAATGATCATCGAATTTATTTTTTGAAATATTATATCACTAGCAAATATCTATCTGTTTTTGCAGGAGTATTATTCTTAAATTTAAGTAAAAAAAGTAAAGGAGAAAACAATAAATATAAACAATAACAAGAATCAATTTTAAAGTATAAATAATTAATATCTAAGATTAAAAAGAAGCCTCAATGTAAATTAAAAAAAAAACTAAACAGCTAAACTTGAGATTTTAGAATATTTAAAATTTTACCGTAAAAAAATTAACAAGAAAGAAAACTGTCAATTTTTTTTCAAGGAAATGCATAAAATAAAAATTAAGAAAAACAGAAGATGATAAAAATGTCCTGGTATTTATTTACGAGTAGAGACTTGAATTTATAAAATAAAAGTTAAGAAATTATTGGTATAATAAGTCAAAATTTTTAATGTCAGAAACAAAAGTCCAAGTTTTATTTATTTATTGAAAATAGTTTACACAGAAAGTCCTGAACTAGATTTGAGTTGAAGCTACCCACCAACATCACTATTGCCTTTGTTCAACTTCAACTAACCACCACGGAATTTTCCTCATCCGTACCAAATGCATCACTTTTCAACTTTACACATATTTTTTAAATCTTAATAATAATAATAAAAGTAATATTAAGATTAAAAATAATAATAATAATAATAATTGTTATTATTATTGTGAATGAGATAATATCATATGGTACCATTTAACTCTACAATCAAACCACAACCCCAAAGTCAAACTCTATGACAGTTAAATATTAATTTCAAACAATTTCTTAGACTTTTTTAGGAAATTCATTGCATGCAGACATAATAAATCATATATCCAAATAATAATACATACAATACAAGATGATAATATACATATACATTCACATAAACAATGAAAAAATGAGGCATTTATAGAATTTAAGAAGTGAATGTTGAAATTGTATCAGAAAATATCAGAACCTGCACAAGTGGGTGTGTTACCACATCTCAGAGTGACATAGAATGCAAAAGCAAGAGTGTGTTTAAGCAGAACAATAATACTGATAGTCCTGATTCGATGAACAATGGTTCAATTATCCAAACAGTTGAGGAGCTAGGAACAGGAACATTAGCTAAGGTTACAACATTATTTGACTTAACATGCAATAATAACGAAACAACAGCTATGTCACGTAGATATCCATGAGACATACGTGACCAGCACCACCTAACGGGGCTCTAATAATCAATCTAATGATGGAACCTTTTGAGGTCTATATCTAACTTCTTCTTGCAGATCATTTATTGCATCATGCACCTTTACCATCACCCTCTTCAACTCTTGGAAAATGAGCCTTTTTTTTGACTTGGAAAAAAAAAAATATACTACTACTACAAACTGTGTTTTGTTAATTACCCTCTCTTGTGTTTAACGATCAAATCACTAGCTTAACCCCTTCTTATGCCACCCTTCTTTGTCACTTCCTCTTGTTGGTTTAGTTCTAAGGGCGGTTACCTCAATAACCCTTCACATATCACATCAAGTTGTCATCTTATAATTGAATTTGTATGTAAAAGGATTTTCTCAGAAAGAGGGTACCCTCCTTTCTTGTCATGGAGGTGGAGAATCAGAAGTCAAGAAAGTATCAAAGGCTACGCAATTGGTTCAATAGCAAGCAAAAGGAAGAAGATAGGCCATCATCTTTCAGTTTGAACGAGATACAAGGTTCATATGTGTGTGTGTGTTCCTTATGTGTATGTATATATATGCTCTTCTTCTGCTTTCAAAGACTAGAATTAATCAAGGGGGTGGTGCATGCACCATTGTTAATTTCAGATGGAGCAGAAGATGAGAGTGATGACTATGAGGGCAACCTTTCCCTTCGGTCATTGGAATTGGATCCATGCATTTCAACAAATGAACTAAGGTAAACCAATTAATTATTATATATATTAACTGTTTGTGTGTGTATAGTTCTTCCTATTTGACTCAGATGTTGATGTAATGATTTTAGTTTATGTTTTTTGTTTGTGACATATATATAGTTCTGTTATATTTCAGGATCTTTGTTGGTACTTGGAATGTTGCTGGTAGATCTCCTGTGGGAAGTTTGGCTGTTGACTTGGACGAGTGGTTGAACCTCAAGAATGCTGCAGATATATATGTTCTTGGGTGTGTATGTGAATCCAAATTTGAATAGTTTTCTTAAAAAAGAGTAACACCCTTTTGATTATGTTATTTTTTTTAGTGAATTCACAAATTGGTTTAGACAAAATTGTCAATTTATGTTGTATTCGATTAGAACTTTCCTTGATTATTGTACCTCTGAAGATGATGAAAGCTTTTGGATCTTGTTTAGGTTTCAAGAGATTGTACCTTTGAAGACCTTAACTGTGATAGGGGCAGAAGATCCAGCTGTGGCAACAAGCTGGAACCAGTTAATAGGAAAAACACTGAATGCCAAGTTTGGATGCCCTTGGATGACACCAGTGCTGAATTCTTCATCACTCTTATCATGTGATGACAACAGTTACCAGTATGTGGAGAATGCAAACACCAAAGGTGGCAACAGCAACAATGATAAGTACACACTAGTGGCCAGCAAGAAGATGGTTGGAGTTTTCATAAGTGTGTGGCTGAGGGAAGAGGTGTTGAGGAAGTATAGTGTCTCAAATGTGAGAGTGTGCTCAGTGGCATGTGGGGTGATGGGGTACTTGGGAAACAAAGGATCAGTGGCAGTTAGCATGTCAATTGAAGGGACAAGTTTTTGTTTTGTAGCAGCACACTTAGCATCTGGTGAGAAGAAGGGTGATGAAGGGAGAAGGAACCATCAAGTAGCTGAGATTTTTAGGAGAACCTCTTTTTCTAGGACCACAAAGGACCATCATTATCCTCTAACCATCTTAGGCCACGAGTAAGTTTGTCTCTACCATGCATCACTCCTTTCTTTCATTTTCCTATTTATTGTTCTAACAACTAATCATTAGTATTTTCTTTTGGTTTCATTTTTCTTATCTTGAATTTGTTTCCTCTCCATTTTAATCCATTCAGAAATTTTAGCTTGATACTTAATATTTAATAGAAATATTGACATGAATGTATCAACATCAATATGCAGAAGAGTGTCACATCAGTATTTCTAGTACATATTGGATATCAAATTTGTGAATGAACCAAAATTGAAATAATGATGGTAATGATATGAAAAGTGTAATTATGTATAAACATTTACTTTTACTTCCTGTTTTTAGGATATTAGTTAATAAAACTGGTTTTGTTTTTATTGGTTAGAATATTTTGAATTCTTTCCAATTAGACTGAAAGTGGTTTCCAGTGGACTGCATAATTGGGCAGCAGAAAAAGAAAAAGTGTTGAATGGTGCATGAGAGAATCTATAAGGTTTCTAGTTAAGACAAGACCAACCTGAAAATTAATTCTACTCTAGAGCTTGTGTTCAATACCAGTCCAATTATTGAGAATATGGTTTCAAATTATGTGCTAACAATTGTAGGTGTGACACAGTGGAAAATGGTACATATCTTTGTACACTAGGTAATTTTCAATTATTGGACCTCTATGTGCTCTAAAAGACATAGATTGTGAGGTAGCTAGAGTCATGTTAATTAAATTGAGGAGCATAGGTTGAATCACCCTACATGCTAGAAAATTCTTAGCTTGCAGTATTAAAGGAAATAAAGTCAATTTGTACTTTAGTTGTTGTATGTTTAGTTAAGGAATCAAAGTGAAAGAAAAAAAAATGTGTAAAAAGAAGATACACATTTCCTTCTTAACAAATTAATATCTTCCTTATTACTATCCAACTTTTCTTGGAAGCATCAAGCTTTTTAACACAACCTTCAAATATTTGATTTTTTTTTTAAATTACCCATTTCAATAATTTTGAAATGAAGTACACCAATTTTGTAAATAGGTCCAACATTACTAACCGGCAACTTATATTTTCATGCAATTTCTACCATGATTACTTCATTTTTACTAGTTCTAATTTATCAATAGTGAGATTCTAGAGCTATATATGAAGATTTTTATCTTCATAAATGGATCATCCTCAAATTAATCAAAATTTAATGTAACTCTAGATACAAAAGTTCTTAGACCAAGAAAACTCATTCTAATTCCCCCTTGAACTCAAACACACCTTAACACTACTTTTCATAAGCAAACATGAATTTAGTTAAATGCTTAAATGTACAACACAACATGTTATGCTAACCATGTAGCATTGAACTCATGATTCAGCCGAATATTCTGGTTTGGAGACCTCAACTATAGGCTATACTTGGAGGACAATTTTGCTAGGCACTTGATAAGGAAGCAAGATTGGAAGGCTTTGCAAGAGTTTGATCAACTCCAGAAAGAACTAGAAGAAGGTGGAGTATTTGAGGGTTGGAAAGAAGGTGACATAGAATTTGCCCCCACATACAAATACTCATCCTCCACTACCAATAGATACTGTGGTAGCCTCCCAAATAGATCAGGGGAAAAACAAAGAACTCCAGCATGGTATGCACATAATAATCACTCATCTTGTTTTTTGTTTATGTGTATATAACCATGAATTTCATACATCATACATGAATTTGTTTCTTATTAGAAAATAGGGTATGCAATTTTATCTCTATATATAGTAAATTTGTTGACTTTTATATTGATTCAGAGTAAAACCTTTTACACTCAGAATATATGACCTCAGACTCATTGCCTCTTCTTCTCATTACTATCATCATTTTGCAAATGTGTTCCACAATTGTGTAGCTTTAGTTTATCCCTTTACTTCAGAAAATATTGATAATGATACTATGATACTGCAATACTCTTCTGCTTTGTCATAACATTTTTGTTAAGTACTAAAGATTAAGTTGATGAATGGATTGAAGACAATAACAAACTAAAATTACTGCTAAGTGAATTTGTCTGCATCATTAAAGAAATTTAAACAAGTGGTGATGATTAATTATATGTGATCAGGTGTGATAGAATTCTATGGTATGGCAAAGGAGTGGAGCAACTTAACTATTTTCGGAGTGAAAGCAAGTTCTCTGATCATCGGCCAGTTTCAGCACTTTTCTCTACACAAATTGAGATCAAATCATCAAGCAGAGGACTTATGGAGTTGCATGATGTCCCTCAAACAGTGTTGAACCCCAAGAATGTAAGTTCTCATTGCTCTTTTGTAACAGTCATTGTTATTTACACCAACCAACACAAAGTTCAATACCATTTTGTTAAGGATTGGTGTTAAAATCATGTTGGCAAAATCAAATTAACTTGTGTAAAAAAAGTGTTCATACTCTCACTTTGTGATTTCCATTAACTGTGGCAGGGGATGAACAGGGGAGAAGAAGATGGAAGATCTTCCTTATCGTCATTGCTAACTAAGAATGTAATAGATGCTAACACAAACTTTGGATTAAAGGGGTGACAAATTTTCAAGCAGGTGATGGTCATCACAAAAATGACTCTTCCTAAAACCCAACATTTTTTTTGGATAGCAGGATTTGGAAGGTTGTTGTTAGGATTCAAGGGATGGTAAATACAATTGCTGTTGATAATCAAGGTGCATTTTGTAGGTCTAGTATGAAAATGTCCAAGTTCCAACTAAGAAAAAATATCACAATATAAATATTGTAAACAATTCTGATGTCATTGATCAGAAAGTAATGCAATTTCTTGAAAAAAAGAAATATATAAAAAAAAATCAGTTTCTAGAAATTTTCTCTTTTTTTCTATTTCTATGCAAAACATGGCCTATTTCATCACTGCCAGAATTTAGACCATGCAGCATGAACAGAGCAAGTCTTATAGCAGTATGATAACAAAGTATTTTTGAGTTTGTTTTTCTTACAATTGGGAATAATTAATTTTGATAGAATTTTTTTAAAAAAATTGTTTAATATACAAATTGAAAGGTGTGTCTAAATTGATCTTCACTGAAACTTGTGTCATGTAAGAGCAATGCAATTCATTTTGTTGTAAAACAAATAAAACTTAAGCTTGTGAAAACTTGTTATCTTAATTTTTTTTAACAAAAAATTTATAAAATTCGAAGTAGTAAAATAATAATAGTGAAAAAAAAATTACATAAATATATTTAGAAATTAGTTTTGGCGTGCATCTCAGTTGATTTTCTTTATGATATATGAATTGTGAGGGTTTAAAAATCTTGAAATTTGATAATGAAAAATTAAAAATTATCAACAGTATTTTTTACTTAAAAACTTAAAAAGATGAGGAAAGAAGGGAAAGATAGGAAAAATAAAGTTGTTTAGACTAAGGGAAAGTCAATGAAAAGTGATCAAAGATTTTGTAGTAAATTTTATTGATGTGATAAAATAAATTTAATTGTATATATATAAAGCTTAGTTTAGTTTTTTTTTTTTTTCTGGGATGTTAAGTATGTCTTCTTATAATTTTAAATAAATTTCAACTAATGCAGAAAAAAGTGTGTGTATATATTTTTTTGTCTTGAACCTATTCTTTATCCTTATGGTTTTGGGAATGTGGATTTTTGGTTCCGATAAAATTTAAATTACATATTTAATTCTCATGTTTTTTAAAATTAATCAATTTTGATTTATCCTTAATATATTGTCAAAAAAGTGTTAATTGTCTAACTTATACTATTAGTATCTTACATAAATGAGTAGTTGATATTATTATTACATACATATGTAACATATTGTTTAAACAATTAGATGACACATTAATATTGGATCAAAAGTGTTTAATTTTGAAAATTTGAAGAACCAAAATGACACATTTCTAAAACTAAACATTTTTAATAATTGCAACGAAGTACATTTATATTATGTTTCCTTACTTTCTTTACTTAGAGAATCAAACTGTATATCTTTTATAAAACACTCTACTTTTTAGTTATTATTCGAAGTTGGTAGACATAAATATTACATGTTATTTAATAAGAAAAAAAGTTAGCAATGTTTTCTTAATCCGACTCAAAATAAAGTAGTTTTATTTGTTTATTTATTTACATGTTAATTTTATTTGTGTGGTGGGGGAACACAACGGGGCCAAGATGGCCTATGCTATAGTGATAATGGCCCTGTTTTGGGTTTACTTTTTGTGGATCATTGGCCCATATTGGATTGCTTCTTCCTGCACCTCCATATCATCTTCCTGCACCTCCATAATTTTCAAAATTCCAATAATAGACATGAGTAAATTACAAAATTATCCCTGCTACTGTAAAAGAAGGTTTTCCATGGAAGGGGTGTGGTGCATTTCTGAACAGCGATGAAAGGTGTCGTAGTGGTAGTGGGAGGTTCCTACGGTGTTGGAGTGAGGGGTTGAAGGCACTTTGGGTGGTTGTCGGTGGTTGTGGCTGAAAAACAACCACTGTCGTCTTCGTCGAGGTATCTGTTATTCATTTTTTCTTATTTACACGGATTGTAGAAACCATAAAAGTTTAATATTTACGGATTTTGTAAGCCGTAAGTTTAAAATCAAGATTTATGCCTCTTACGGATTACACAGACTGTAGTTATTTTAAAATTCGTAAGAGCTTACGGTTTGTACAAACCGTAAGTGCATAGGTGTATAAGAGAACTCTACGGTTTGTAGAAACCGTATAAGCATTTGCATTTTTTTACTGTTTACGGCTTCTACAAACCGTAGAACATTTTTTTGTCTACGATTTGTAGAAGTCGTAAGAACATATTTTTCTGTTCTGCGGTTTGTACAAACCGTAGAACAGTAGTAAATTTTTTTTTTCTTCTACGATTTGTACAAACCGTAGAACAATAGAAATTTTATTTTTCTTCTGCGGCTTGTACAAACCGCAGAATAGAAAAAAATTTCTACTGTTCTACGGTTTGTACAAACCGCAGAAGAGAAAATTTGAATTACCTACGGTTTCTACAAATCGTAGAACAGTTTGACAGTGAAAAAAAAGTCGACCACCGCCGTCCTCCGCTACCAATCCACCACAACTACCTCTACAATCTAAAATTAAACTTACAATGATGTTTACCTTCTTTTCAATTGCTTGAATGGGTGCCAAAATGATGGAAATTGAAGTTTGTAGGTTACGGTTTTCACGAACTGTGAATGGAGAACAATGATGGAGAACCAAGCCAACAACCAAGCAACCAAGGTGCACTCAATATAGATTTGCACTGGCAAACTGGGATACAAGCACTGACAGTGGAGGTGGAGGAGGAGGTGTAGCCGCCGTCGAATGGGGTGCAGTGGCATTGGAACGGGGTGCAGGCAAAGTTGAGGAAGAAAGGATGTGAAGGGTAGTAGAGGGTATTATGGGGTATGAAATGTTTAAAAAGGGTTAAATGGTAAATTTACCTAAACTATGGAGGTGCAGGAAGATTATATGGAGGTGCAGGAAGCAGTCCCCATATTGTTATTCATAGTGGTTGTTGTTTCCTGGAAGTCTTTTTCTTACTGCACTCCTATTATTACTAACTGCATCCTTGCTGGCACAAAAAGATAAAAATACCCTCTTTGAGAGAAAGAAGAAGAAAAAGAGAGTGAATTTGTTTCATAAAAAAAAAAATCCTTTTAAAAAAATTATTTAGGAAACTATCACATATGTTGTAGAAAAAACTTCTTTCACTTATTCCAAAATATATATCACATATATTATTTTTATGAAGGATAAAATGATATTTTAAAATGTAGGAAGAAAAAGTCTTCCTAGAATTGGGATTTACCCAATACATTATCATGTTTTCTTTTTCTTTTTTGTAGTTTGCATGGGTTCTGCGTCCAACTGAGTATTTTGATGGATGTCCTATATTCTCTTAAAAATATTCTTAAATAATTATGTAGTAATAATAAAATATCATTTTATAATTATTTTACTATATATAAAGACATGTATGTTTTGAAAGATACATTAAAAGCAATTTTCATATTACATAACATTTATTTATTTAATCAAATTAATCTGATATCTTAATCAATTTATTATTCAAATTAAATGTCTTTGTATGAAACAAAGCTAATCTCTACTTTCCATTTATTTTCTTTTCAAATCGGTTCAAATTAATCATTCATTTATTTATTTCCTTACACTCTTTCTTTTCCTTTCTACAGTAATGATTTATATTATTGATAACTAATATCATAAAGAAAATCTATACAAACTAAAGTCCCTGCACTTGTGTCATATATATCATCTTCTGAGCCATATTTATGATATAGTGCACTTCTCAAAAAAATTATGAAAAAGAAAACATGATAACAAAAGTTTGGGAGGACATAAAATCAAAACTTGAAAATTATATAAACTTGTAAAAAGGTAAGCCATGTTCGTTACTAAACACATCTTCCCTGATAAATGAAAGAATTGTATACTACTAAACAACCTATTACATTAATAGTAAAATTGTGAAAGTTCATCTACACAACCGAAATAAAGATGATATAAACAGAAAAGAGCAAAGAATGGAACAACCTTTTTTTCTTTTTATTTGATAATTCTAAGTTTTTTTTATTGGAATCGTTTTCACAACTGGTTATGTTATATATGTTTGGTATTTGTTTACTTTTTGTAATGTGTATATAAATATATGTTTAAAATATTATAATATGATAGTTTATTAATTGATTTTATATTAAAACTAACTAAATATATCACAATTTTTTCTCTACATAAATCTCTCCATATTTATCTCTTTCATTTATATTCATCTTGATCTCTTTCACTCATACTTGTCTTCTTCATTTATGCTTTTCTTCTCATTTTATTGATTCACACTCATCTTTTTTTTTTATCTACACTTATTTTTATTCACTCACATCTCTTTCATTCACACTCTTCTCTTAATCTCTTTATTCACACTCATCACCTTCATCTAATATGATTTTCTTTTCTAATTTATTTTGTTAATTCATTCACACTCTTTTCTTTATTTACACTCATCACCTTTATCTAATATAATTTTATTTTCTAATTTATAAAGATGAAGACATTATATATATATATATATATATATATATATATATATATATATATAATTATTATATTTTTTTAAAAATATATATATAATAAATATATAAAAAAAATAAAATTTTTTTTTAATATATATATATAAATT
>Ga0099824_1009423_pt1 | contig 12032 bp, 9 predicted proteins | sample SiratrowhiteBW_FD_76837 | JGI IMG/M metagenome (GOLD analysis project Ga0099824, IMG submission 76837) | Root nodule microbial communities of legume samples collected from California, USA - Siratro white BW | ecosystem: Host-associated > Plants > Roots > Nodule | place: USA: California... | reverse complement strand
TTTTTTTTTTTTTTTTTTTTTTTTTTTTGAAAGATGATAACAAACACTTTTTTTGAGACAATAAAGAATGCAAGGTTTCTTTGACAGTTAACTTTTTTTTTTTTTTTAAAGAATAAGGCATGTTTGTTCGCTTAAAGGAGTTTTTCATATCAAAATTCACTTAATTTACTAAGTCGCTTTTACCTAGTTCTAAAGGCTCTGAAATTTGTTGCAGTTCACTTAAGTGAGTAAAAAAACTTGAGGCTCACAAAACTGCTTATAAAAGGACTTGAAGAGTGATAAAGGGTCACACTTTTAGATTCTATAACTAGAGTGCTTTGGAGATAGAAAACTTTAATGACTTCCATAACCAAAGAATTCTATTCGGAGCAATTTTTTTTTTTCATCATTTTCTCTAGCATCATGGTTAATTATGCATAGATAAAATTCCTCCTTCATAAAGGGTTTAATTAATGTAATTAGAATACGTTCATATAAGTGTTGTTTTTAGTATTCGATAAAGCTGTTATAATTCTTCTAATTATTCGTCTTTAGATTGATTTTGATGTATATGTTTTTGTTTCAAATTGCAAAGAAGACAAACGATACTCTTCATGTCTAGAAGTACATTAAAGAGGATTTGTCCTCTTAAAACTCATTTTCTTATATCAGTTGTTCGATTACATTAAACCCAACACTATTTACTAAAGCATAACAACCTAGTTTTTGTTTTACCAAATTCTTTACTTTCTGCAGTTGTTTTACTCTTCTAAATTCACGCTTTTTATATACTTCAAACATGTCACCATAATTTCAAACATGTCATAAATGTTTTTCTTAAATGAAAAAAAAAAAGTGATTTCTTTAGGTACGTGTGCATGCATGAATAATGGATTCGAAAAGCTTAAAGAATGCGACAAAGTTGGTGTGATCGGTGGTGTGGAATCTCCATAAACGGTGTACAGTTATATGAATCCATGTCATGACTATCCATGAACCTCTCACTCTGATACAAACAACGACACTGCATGCTATCTGCCATGTATATATATAATTATCTGAACCTATGTATGCCAACTTCCATGCTTTTTTGTCACTGATCCTTTAATTTCCTCACCTCTTCCCTCGGACAAGCTTCAACCCTTGAATTAATTATGGCTGACTCCTCCACCGCTAACCGCTTTCACTGTGCTATGAAACTTGAAACGGATGGATCTTTAATCATTAATGGACTCATCTGAAAGTAGATAGGACTAGGAAAGATCAAAAGCTTTGTGTGTGTGTCTATATATACATTATGGCATGCATAATATATATATATATATATATATGCATTACATTGCATTATGGTGATGAAGAGTGAGTTTTATTCTGCATGCAGAAGCCAACTGAGCAGTGTTTTAAAAGTAATAAAGGGAGTGAAGATAAGCAACAGTGTTGCCATCTGACCATTTTGTTCATTAAACTCTGCAACCCCACAACCTCTGTAACCATATTCATTCATATGTAGTGGTAATTGCCTTAACTTAATGCATCATGCATGTTCATATCTACAATTTTGCTCAAACAATTCTATAATTTTTGAGAAAAAAATTTCAGCACTCCTCAGTATAATAATCTTTTGAAGCAAAACATTTAATATGCACTGTTACAACATTAAATATGGTCATAATTCACTTCTAAAAACTTAGTAATCAGGAAAGACAATAACAGCTGGGTATTTGTAAAATGTTTTGAAGAGATTAAGGTTTATAATTATGCCAGATTTCTCCTTAAAAATAGTCACCAGGTCTACTTTAAAGGGTTAACTGTTAGATTTAAAATAAATGTATTGAAAGGATAATTATAGCTTGATTGGCTACCAGAAAGAAGTGTATAAAGTTAAGTTCCAGTAATTAGTTTATTTCAAAGTATATGCTAAAAATATTTCGGAATTTTACTTTTTATATTTTATTCTATAATTTATTACACATAATTGAAGTTTATGTTAAGAAATCAAGTTGATCAAATCTTATTTGTGTGTTAATGAATTCTGATGATGTTTAATTCAAATTTAAATGAATAATTCTATTAAGATTCTATGTTAAATTATAATAAATAAAAAATACGCTTGTCCTTTATAAGAAACAACTGTAATCTAAAAAAACATATCATCATATAATGGTAATTTTCTTATATACTTTTAGGACTTTTTTAGTGTACCTATAAAAAAATAGTATATATATAGCCTATTATGAAAGCTGATTAACAAATAAAGAAAAAAAATGTTCTTTTTTTTTATTACTCTCAGCACACTTTCATTGCACATTATTATTTATAATTATTATCACTATTATTATTATTATTGTTATTATTAATAATGATAATATACTACCATCACTCTTTTCATTTGTTTTATTATAATAGCGAAAACCACATTATTAATAATCACATTTTTTACCATTATTTGTATCAGTCACACACTTCCAATACTCCTTAACTATGAGCCATATTGAGATTGATTTAATATATTTTTTTAATAGGGTTGTTAAATATCTATTGTCCAAGAGTGATTAATTTCAGTTACACTGTACAGGAATCTGTGAATTGGATGTACTTATAGACAAACTATTAAATTGTATGAGACAGTCATTTATTTAGAATTTTGTCAGATATTAATGCCAGAAATACTCAATTTTTTTAATATGGTATTGAAGATGAATGAAAACCTCAGTGATTCAGACCACTTTCCAGAGAGTCAATGCGCTTTTATGTGTTACATAGACACAGCAGGTTTAGGTTTATCTTGTTCAGTACCACCTCAGAAAACTGATTCCGAGGGGCAATTTTTTATTTTTTTGCTTTGAATTTCTATAAATTTATAAGAAATGAATATTTTTAGAAATTTTTTATAAAGTTTATAAGTTCCATAAGATATTTATAAAAAAGTTTTACAAAATATAAGAGTCACCACTTCGGTTAATCTTTAATTGTCATGCAGGTGCATCTTCATGTTGTTGAGACACTCGTCCATGTTTTAAAAAACAAAACAAAGCAGACAAGGTATCTCCAAATGTTATGCTGAATGTTTTATTCATTAAGCTCTTGACCTTAATTATGGAAAATCTCACCGCTAAAAGAGATGTAAATGTTTTCTATTTTATTTGAGTGGAGAAAATGGATCAAACAATTACAATAATGATTTGTAGTTTACAAATGGAAGGGATATTACTAAAAAAATGGAAATTGAATTAAAAAATGGTCCTCCTCCTTCTTTTCAGGAAGTGAACTCTCGTCATTTCCTTTTACATTTCATAAATATGAAAATTTAGGAAAGAATGAATCAGAAAGTCATTTCTTGCACGGTTTTTTTTTTCTTATTTGCTGTGTTCACTCATAGTTAATTCAATACCGACTTTTTTCAATCATATTTTAAGAAATTGTCTCAATGTTTTCAGCATTAGCAAACTTATTTGCAAGCATGACACATTGGCCCTACAAACAAATGAGGTTAGGTAACAAATGAGCTTAAGTGCATGTTTTTGGTACATAAAATCTCACATTAGGCCAAGTCCCACGTGCATAAAACATTGTCAACATCCCAAAGATAATCAAACATGGTTAGAAAGGTTTATAAAACATGTCTAATAAAATATAAACTTTGATTTAATCTGATTCCATAAAACTGGCATATAAAATAAGAATTCCTCTCATTTATATACATTATTTTTATCATTTTCACTAAAAATTGGGCATTTCAAACATAAAATTTGCAAACTTTACGTATGTAAAAAATATTATTACAGTCCCGAAACTTTAACCCCGTCTTAAAATTTAATTAATAGAGTACTTTAGGCTCGATAACTCTTAAATGGTATTAGTCGATTTTCTCGTGGTATGAATGAGTATCAACTGGGTCATAAATAGACAAACCTCTATAATAAGTATTAACATTTCAATAAAAGAAATAAAAAAATCACAAGCAATCTCTCATTGATTCAGATGGAAAAAAAAATATCAATCGTAACTTTTTCTATTCGTACAAAAGACAGGTTACAAGTATATAATTGAATCATCACTCGTTCCCACAGAATATTATGCGTGCAATTGTGCATTTCTAATAACCTTGTCATCACAATTTAGGAGCTGGCTGAATTTTAGGGAAGCTTGAGCATTTAGAATTTGTACATTGACATGAATCCATCAACAATATTATTACTTACAACAAAGATGTCATAACTCATAGCAGAGCCTTCAACGTCATGGGGAAAACGAATCTGCTGCCAAATGATGCCACACTATTCATGCAGTTATCTTCAACGGCATAAGAACAAATATATCAGGCACCAGCTAGGCAAGCCAACAAGCCGATACCACAACAGTGCAAAGTGCTAACAGATCTATTCATATTGAAAACAACATTTGCAAAGGGGATCTAAGAAAGCTCTTCCGCATTGAACTTGGTCCAAGATTCCTGTTTTCAAGTAAACAACAATAAATATAAGAAAAAGTATCGCTGCCATCATTTTTCAATGAGAACATAAGTTTAATTTTCATCTAATTAAAAATCACTACAAATATCAATTATTTATTATTAAAGTTATTTATTGTTCAAACATTATATCTATTATTGGAATACAATGTCAGTACATTCTAATTAAATTATAAAAAATTTAGGAAAAAAAATTAGTCAGATATTATTTATACTGTTAAGACTTTCAAGATTTCTTTTGGACTTGTATAGTTATATCATATCTGGTAGAAGTAGAAATTAGATATGGTACAATTACAATCAAGACATTTAGGAGAGAAAAAATAGGTATAGACTTGAAGGTAAAGAATATTTATTTCTTCATAACTATTCAACAGCGTACCTTAAGAATGTCGAAAACCTTTTCTGCTATGTATTTTTGTTCCAGGGTAGCACCTTTCTGTTGGACTTTATCTGGGTGAATATATAAAGTTGCTTTTCTATACACTTTTTTAACTGCAACGGAAGTTATCATATCTGTCAGAGACACTGGCTGCCAACCACATTCTGGCCAAAGAACCTGCATGTAAACTCAATGGTAAGATGGAATCATGAAATAAAACAAATTTCGTTAAGTTTGGGGGGCGAGAAAAATATTAATTTATTAACTATTAGCCCTAAAAGATTAAAAGACACGAGAACAATCCATTACCTTCTTGTTAAATAAGACCTAGCAGAGCCTACACTTAACTAAAAGTCTAATAGTTATTTATATATCTCGGGTTAAGTTTAATTTCAAATATGTATTTAAATTTAATTTCAAATAGCTTAAGTTTCTAGCCTCCATGCCAAAAGAAACTTGGGTAGATTCTGGATAAACAGGTCAGAACGAGACAGAACACAAATTCTGTTTTATGTTGTTCATTTTAAAGATACAAAAGAATTGGACATGAAGTTAGAAAAGAACAATTGTTCCACCAAGGAGAACGGACAAAATGGTTTGTTTCATTTTGTTTCCCATAGTAGTTAATCGTTGTGTAATGGTGGTGCTGTAGATTCATTGTGGCATGTCATCCCTAGAATCCGATATAATCGAACCTTGCTGTTGCAGATGGGGTGACACGATTCACAACTGATATCATGGCAGTTCAATACCACTGTGTCTTTGTTGGGGATAAAGCCCATTTTGCCCCTGAATAGTGCCATTTAAAGCTGTTGGAGAGAGGGCCGGGAGTGAGCAACAATTGGAAATCTGAAAGGTCATTAGATGACTCATTTCCCTTCACATACATGCAGTTCCAACGTGGAATCCTAGCCTCTGCTTCTATGCAAAGAGTAAGAGCCATTGAGAGATGAAAACTCATCTCTTTTTTTGGCAAATTCCAGGCTACATATATCTGTTTTCCCTAGTTTCTAGAGGTGGTCTTCATCTCAAATGAAGAACCATCTCTTTCCAGGCCAATTTCCGGTGATTTAATCACTATTCTGGCCTACTCACTACCATTTTGACCATGTTCATTTCTTTCTTCAACCTCTCTAAAAGTCTGTAGCATTAATGGCTTCATCCACTAGCCCCACATGAAACACCGTTAGCATTACTTCCGGCTTTGTATCACTTTCTTCCCACCCATTGATAAAACCCACAGGAAATAACTTCAATATAGCCTGGCAATGGAATAGCTTAAAATGCACCAACAACATAAAAGTTGGCATCCAAAATAGAAAGGTTTTTACTAGTGACTTTTATGGCAAAACCATTATTGGTGGTATTATCTGAGTAAAGATTGGGTCAATAGAATAACAAAGAGGGATTAATTTTGTAAGCCTTATTTATAACAACTCATTGGCCTTGAACACTACGAGTAGGTTCACAAATAAGTTTGAATCGGTTAGAATAGATATGGAATGCAAGGTTTGGCACAACGTTCCTTACATTACAAGGGGTAGCGTATTAAAAAAATTAAATAAAAAAATAGTTACAGATTTGTTCGCTTTCAATCAATCAGTGATGAAGTCCAAAATAGCAAAGATGCTAAACGAAAAAAGAGCAATCAGCATTGTGTTCATGCCTACCTTTTGGAGCAATGTTATTTATACTCTTAAGGCTAAGAGGCTCCTTGTGCAATTTTTTAGTTTTGATAATGAGAAAAAGGCTGTAACGGATTATATATTAAAACTATAGATTGAGCCAAAGAAGCTATTCAAGATGCATTCAAAGGAAAGGAAGACAAGTATAAGGAGGTTTTCACCATTACTTCATCATCCATTGCATGCAACAAGCTGTTATCTCAATTCCCAATTCTTCAACAGCAATCCAAGAATAAAAAATGATCCAAAAACTGTCGAGGGTTTGTATAAATGCATTGGAAGGCTGACTGCAAAGAGGATGCAGATAAGGCTTCAAATGGATTGTAAGTGGCTTGATTCTCCCTGCTAAGCAACTAATCTTTTAGGGTTCCCCAATTGCTTGGGTACTTATCGATTGGTTAGAGTTTATTATTAACAGTGTCTCAAAAAGAGCTACCTGCTGAGGGTTTACTTCAAAGACCAAGTGATGTGTCATATAGTGCAGCTGTCAGGACATCAACTCTCAATGCTATGATAGAGACTTGATATTAAGAAGTGTTAAGTCTCACATCGAGTAGTATGAGATGTTGTTCAGTAATTAAGTGCCAAGGTCTTTCTCAACTAACAACTAACCTTCAAGGGAGAGTTCACGAAGTGCTTGGTTGGTTGAGAATGCTTATCAATGGGTAACCTTATTGATGACGATGATACCTATAAAATGCTTGTAATCGAATTTCAATATTTAGTTGTTCTATAACACAGGTTTCGGGTTGTTCAATTCCTTTATTTGTTGTTATTGATGTGTATGTGTAGTTAACTTTAGATCATTAATTATGAATACATCTATAATTAGATTTCTTTTTTCAATCTTGCTGTAGCATTTTTGGAGCTGGCTACTCCTCACCACTATTTGTGATTGACCAGTATGGTTTTTCCAATTTTTAAGACTGTGTACTGGCGGTATTTAATCACTCTGCTCAATATATTTGTTAAGAATGCTAATTAAATCACAGCGGAAAAGAGGTATATTGAAAAAAGCACTAAAGTGAAATGAATTATTATCAATTGATAGTAATGATTGTAAAAGAGTATTACATATTGTAACGTTGACAGCAATGCCCGCATATTGCCTTCTTTCCCTGCAGACCAGCGCTTTATCTGAACATCCGCACTATCAGCAATTCTCTGACAAGTTAAAATAAAAAGGTCATGCAAAGAAAATTTGACAAATATATACAAAATAAGAACAAAAGAATTATGGATATTATATAATGATTATCCTTGGAATAAATAACAAATCCAAAAAAAAAAAAACTTGCTTACCCGCCTCTCTTCTTGCTCCATCTTAGTTTGAATATCACGCTGGTTCATATCAGCCACTGCTTTTAACTGAAAATATGATAGTAATAAAAAAATTCAATGAGAATTCATTTCAATAAAACCTGTAATGTTATGAACAAGGAAGACTCCGTATGTTCTTTTAAAGAAACGTATGCAAAAATATCATATACTGGTCACCGTAGACATCATTAGGCTAAAGATTTGACTATTAAACCATTTCAGAAAATACAATGTCACAAAATATTAAGAAGCTATAAGAAGATGATGTATAATTTGCATTGATGAGCTTCCCTTTCCTTATTAAAGGAAATAGAGATAAAATAATAACACACACCGCTCGTTCTTGTGCCCTCTGATGACGTCCTAATCTTGCTTTTCGTCTTTCCTCAGGTTCGCCTTCAACCTCCTGGAATTCAGATGATGGGGAGCCTACAAAAACAAAATAAAAAAAAATGATCTTTTGACCACAAAATCACTTCACTGTAGTAGGAATCACTAAATTTAAAAAGACCTTACCACCAAAAATCAGTGACAGGTCATCAAAAGAGGTCATTGTGGGAGGTTTCATCGCACTGGCTGGGGATCCTGATGGAACTCTAGGTGACACCTCAGGTTTCCCTTTGTTCTTCATCTGGTTTATTATACACATGATCCTCAGTAACATATCAGCCATAAAAATTAAACTGAATATAGTATCTGGGTATCGAAAATCATTCAAGCTCATCATATTAATTGCTTTTACCGTGGTTGGAGTCCTTGACTTTGGCACACTGCTTGATCGAGAGCCCATGCTGAAAATGGATTCAAGATCATCCACGTCATTTGACTGACTCACTTTCACATCTGGAACTCTTTTACCATTGTTTATCTTAGCTGACAAGTTTTGTTTAGTCTCTGCAGTATGAACATTGGCATTTCTACTACTACCATTAGTCCGTGCTCCACCCATGGCAAAACTCTCAAACTCATCTATTGATGACACATTTGACTTAACTGCATCAAAAAAACACCTAATTCAGCCAGTGGTATATAAGAAAAGGAATGTTATATTGGTAGTCATGTGTCATGCAGCTAGAAAGCACCTTTACTCATTGGCTTGGGTGGGGACTTCAATATTGGGGAGCTTCCTTTTGACCCTTTAGAATTATTCGACTTCGTTATCTGCTCCAGCGAATCCAGGAATGATTCTGAAGACGCCGAGTTTGAAGCGGTTTCAAATATCAAAAAGGGATCATCGTGGGACACAGCAGCAGCAGGTTTGTTCGGAGTGGCACTTGGCTTATTCATCTCAACACTAAAGAATATAACAATTGACACACACATTAAAAGTGCAATACAAAATAAAAGGATAGCATGTATGAAAAAAAAGCTCTCAAATTCAAGTATTAAGGTGCATCAATCAGATTCTCCTATAGATTTCAGTAATTGGCAAAGTCCATTTCATATCAATAACATCATGACAGAAGCAAAGCACCAGTTAACGAATAAAAGTAAGAATATATTTATTAGGTTGCATAAAAGTACACTCCACTGTATCTTATAAGATGTTTATGTGATTTCTAATAAAAAAATTCCTTTTAATTTCTCAAGGAAGACAAGCTCTTTAAACTATCAATGCTATAAATCTAGAAGGAATTAAAGACAAAGTTTCACTACCCTACCCGTTATTGAAAACACCAAAGCCAGGGATCAAATCATCAGGAGCAGGTGTTTTGGAGTTCGGACGGTTGGTGTTTGTATTTAATCCACCAATCTTATCTAGCAGATCATCAACGCCGACACCGACACTCTTCGCATGCGTTCCACCGAATATGTCATCCACATAAGGCGAAGTGGAAACCGGTTTATTAGATCCGGCGAAGATGGAATCGTAGTCGAACGAAGCGCCATTGGATTTGGCGTTTCCGCCGAAGATATCGTCGAAATGCTGCGTTTTGTTACCGCTGCTGCTGCTGAAAACTCCGTAATCAAAATTGAAATCAAGAGAGGAACTTTGGGGAGATGGGGATCCGTTTAGGATGGATTTGGAATTGGGGCGTGTTTGGGAATCCGCCACAATTGGAGGTCGCTTTGTTGACGCCCTGGCCATTGGAGCGGATTTTCCTTGCGGTTTGAGACCGAACCTTTCGGTCAAAACACCGAACTCGTCCATTATTGAATTAGAAGAAAAAGAATGAATGTAACTATGGAATTGAATTTGGCGTTAGCTGAGAAGAACTGAAACAGAACGCAATGGTTAATCGTAATTGTTTGCTTTTCTCCCAAGGAAGAAAACCCTTTTTTCTGGAAAAAAAAATGCAAGTAAAGAAGAAAAAAAAGGAAAAAGGGTTGAGAGAAAGAGTAGAAGAAGAAGAAAAATGTGAAGGAAAATGAAATTGGGAGAGTGGAAGAGAAAGGAAGACAGAGAAGAAATGTAGGAAAACAGGATGTAAGGTTGAGGATGTCGGTTGAAATCCTCCTAATTTTTCCACGCGCTTATTTCCGTGTCCTTTGTCTCTTACTTTTTTACTATTATAATATATAATCATAGTGATTGATGGAACCACTTCGGCAAGTGCATAAAATTTTATTTTTAAAAATTTGATTAAATTACTTAATGAGTAATCATGGCCATATGAATTTTCAGTTCGGTTCTTATATGTGATTTAAAACTTTTTTAAATCAATCGAGTCTTATAAAATATTATTGATCCAGCTTTTTCTCCCCGTTTTGTACAAACTCTTAACTTATTAACAGATATTTTTTTATACGTAATATAATTTTAATTTAGTTTTTATATTTGGAATACACTTTTATATAGAATAACTCAATTAATAATGTATTATATAAACTACTTTAAGAATATATATATATATATATATATATATATATCAATTATAAAAAATAAATTAATAATGTTTTGTTGAAAAATAAATTTAATAGTTTTTATATGAAGAAGTAAAATTTTCTTTGTATTTTTTCTAATTTTTGTTGAACAAACTCTTCTTTTCTTCAAATTATACGGATGTCTAAATAATAAAAATAAAGCAATATGAATCTAATAAAAAATTATTTTAAGTGATTTTTTTATTTTCTTAAATTCTTGAATTTATTTATTTTCATATTTTGCGTGTGAAATCTAAGCACGTATAAACCTGCAACGATAAACTTTATCGATGAAACAAATTTTCTTGGAGGAAATTAAAATTGTTGTTAAGTTTTTGGAGAGAATTAAGGTAAATGAAAATATTTTAAATTGTAAGAAGAGGTTAATATTAAACATAGAGTGTTATTATTTAAAATGCTGAGATTGTGAATGTTTAAGTTTATTAAGTGGATGTTGAGTTTTAATATGATAGGTATTGAAATTGTTAGTTGATGGAGTAGTGAAATGTTTAGTTTGAATTGAGAGTTGTGTTTTAATTCGTTTTCAATTTGATAATCGGTTGAAGAGAGTGAAATCAAGTAGTTCTAAACGAATTAGAAACTTTTGAAAATGTAGGAATTGTTTTAACTTTTTTAGTGTGAAATAGTTATATTTTATTTACACGGATATACATATAAATTTGTTTCAAAAAAACCTTATTTTTTATGTTTAGAGTTGGATAAAAGATTTTTAATTGATTTTTTTCCTTTTATGGATTATGTAAGATATTTGATTAAATAATTGGATTTGCCAATGTGACCTTTCATAATAAATGATCACTTCTGAACATAATTCATTTTGTAAATTTAATGTTTTCACCATCAAAAATTTTAGTAATGATATGTAAATATATTTAGTTCATATATACAATTTGAAATTGAATTATTTAATATTATATACATGAGATGATATATTAAATCAATTTGTGATTTGCATTATTAAGTATAAAAATATATTATTGATTGGATACACTCTTGATTCATGACCATGTTTTCAAAATTTAGATACAAGTTTTCACACTACTAAAATACTTTTTATTTTATATTTATTTATATATTAAACTTATTTCAAAAGAGTTGAAGGCCTTGTACATGTCAAAAAATAGTTTAAATGGATATTTTCTTCATTTTTAGTAAGACATATTTAATTTAAGTATTTTTAACAAATATTTTTTTTATAAATTATCTTGTATTGATTGGAACTAAGTTTTTTTTTTTTTTTATTTTATTAGGATTTTGAAAGAAATTTAATAAAAAGTATTGAATACATTGTTGTATTTAAAAAATAATA
>Ga0099824_1009418_pt1 | contig 12036 bp, 9 predicted proteins | sample SiratrowhiteBW_FD_76837 | JGI IMG/M metagenome (GOLD analysis project Ga0099824, IMG submission 76837) | Root nodule microbial communities of legume samples collected from California, USA - Siratro white BW | ecosystem: Host-associated > Plants > Roots > Nodule | place: USA: California... | reverse complement strand
GAAAGCAGCATATTCTTCTTTTGTGATCTCTTCAGGTTTCCTCATCCAGATAGGCTTCTGTTTATTCACCAGAGACCACTCATGAGATACCTCCTTAATTTTCTTCTTTTTCTTCTCCTCCTTCTCCTTATCTTCATCCACCTCTTCAACTTTACCCTCCTCTTCCTTCTTCTCTTCCTCATCCTCGTCATCAGAAATCTCTTTCTCAACAGTCTTCTCAATCCACAAAGAGATTGGATAACTGATGAATTCAGAATGTTTCTTTATCAAGTCCTTCAAACGACGTTCCTCAAGATACTCAAGCTGATCTTCCTTCAGATACAAAGTTATCTTGGTTCCCCTGCCAAGATTCTCACCATCTGTATCCCTTGTCACAGTGAAGGACCCACCGGCTTGGGACTCCCAAACATACTGCTCATCATCATTGTGCTTTGTGGTAACAATAACCTTCTCGGCTACAAGATAAGCTGAGTAGAAACCAACACCAAACTGACCAATCATGCTCACATCAGCACCTGCAGCCAGGGCTTCCATGAACTCCTTGGTCCCAGACCTTGCAATAGTACCCAAGTTGTTCACCAAATCTGAAACATAAAATACACAAGAATTAAAAAACAACAAACATTACCATACCCTGCCACCATACCCTACCACCGCTAACACCCAAGACTAACAAACAAACTTAGCTTACCAGCCTTAGTCATGCCAATACCACTATCAATGATAGTCAATGTGTTGTTGGTCTTGTCAGGAATAATGTGGATGAACAGCTCTGGCTGAGCATCAAGCTTGCTCTTGTCGGTCAGACTCTCAAATCGAATCTTGTCCAAAGCCTGATAAAAATATGCCAGAAAACAGATATAACACCCAAAGAGAACAGCAAATGTTCCTACCTCCCGATCAAAATTAGAAAAAAAAAAAAAAAACACATATTTTCACCCAACTTATGTCTCCAGAGCAATGATTAAAATACAATTCATAGTACACTGATTCAGTGAAGCCACAAACATACTACTAACAAGGGTGTTCAAAACATTATTATTTTGCATTCTGATTTTTATAATTATTCACATAATGCGTACATAAATACATTGGTGTACATGTATTTAAACTTATTTTCCATTTCTTTTATAAAATAGAAAATGAAGTTTAACAAACCATTTTGTTAAGAGAAAATAGTTGGGTTAAGATTGTTATTCACAATAAAAATGATCCAAGGAAAAGCCTCCTAACAACTCTAACAAAATAGTAACAACAGGTACAGAAAAAAATAAAACATGTATGAACAAAATAGAACATGTATGAAATGGCAACAACGGGCTGCTATCACAAATAGTAACTCACCACCAAAATAAGTCTGTCTTAAATCAATTATTTTCTGAAACCATCAGTCCTTTCTCAGGTATACAAACCCAAGCCAGAGTAATCACAATAAAATAAACAAACAAAAGCAGTCAAATCATATAATTCACAATCAATCAAAAATTTAGGTGAACTATAACACATAAAAAAATCTGAAAAAAAATAAAAAAATAAAAAACCATAACATAGAACTATCAGAGTAAAAGACAAAAAAGACGTAAAACAACAACAAATACAGAGAGAACAAAAACCTAAAAAAGATACCAGAAACTAGATAACACAAAGATGCCTAAATACATGAATAATAAACGGCATAGAGTGCATGAAAGGAGAAAAGCGAGCAAGAAAAACAAATCTTACATCAGAGGCATTGCTAATGAGTTCACGAAGGAAAATCTCCTTGTTGCTGTAGAAAGTGTTGATTATGAGACTGAGAAGCTGGTTGATCTCAGCCTGGAAGGCGAACGTCTCCGTCTCCGACATTTCGGATCTACCTTCTACGATCTTGAGATTCAGGAAAAGATGAAAAGAGGAAAAGAGAGAGTCGCAGAGAAGATGCAAAGAAGGAAATGGAGCACCGAAGCTTTAGGAGTGTGAAGTTAAGTAGGGGTGCTTGGTTAGGGTTTGGGTCTTCTAGATCCTTCTATGCTGTAACAACCAAAGTTTAGTCATCGGATTTCCCGGACCCGACCCGACCCACTCCTATATTTGGGTCCACCTTCTTTTCAAAATCACACTTTCACCCTCCAGTTTATGAAATGGTTTATTTCACTATAAATTACAAATTAATTTTTCTTTTTAACCTTAAAAGCATGTCATATTAATCATTTTATTTTTGAAAGGTTAAATCTTATTTTTGGTTCGTTTCCTTGATTCCTTTAATTTTAAAATCCTTAATTTTATTTTTACAATTTTTTAAATAGTTTATATGATTTGTATGTTACTGAGTAAACATTTTGACATGAGTTGTTGATTAATTTATATGTTAAAAATATTTTTTTTAGAAAATAAAATAATTGCTGTGATTGATTGGAAAAAATAGAATATTTTTTTCAGATTTACAAAGTAAATTCATAATATTGTTTGTACCACAAATTAAATAAGTTAGATTTCCATATTTGATTTTCTTCCTAGCTGAACTTGAAGTGTATTGGAAATATTCTTTTAAGGTTTATGAATATATAAATGCCATGGTGCCATGGGAAAAACTCTATACTTCTTTATCTTTTTAATTTTCATTTTGCCTTCCCACTCTTGTATACTTTTAGAATTAATCATTTAATATATTGTATAAAAGAAGATTTTGAATTTCCAGAATCAAACAACCTAAGTAATCATCTTAGGATAATACAAAAGATTTAATGAAATGATATAGGAGAATTTGTAAAGTGACCATTTATGGTGAGTTTAGGTATTTTTGATGAAGGGGGAGTGACAGACAACAATTATATTAGGATAATAAAGAATATTTGTTCAAAATTCTCACTCTTATTATTCAAATTTAAGTGTAGTAATATAAACAAAAATTACTAGATAGAGAGATGTGAGGTGATAATTGTTGATGACTTTAATTTTGCTTCATATTTTTTTTTCAGTTATATTAGAATAATGAAAAAAAAACAATTTGAAAAATAAACATAAACATTGAAGTTAATTTATGGAATATAAAAGGATAAAGAATAAAAAAAATATTTAATTTAAGTTATTTTATGAGATACCCAAAGCTAGTGACTTGTCTTCTACTGTGACTTGTCTTCTACTCTCTTATTAGTTGTCTGTGTGAATTTTTAAATAAATATATATTTTTATGTGCAATTTTAAAATCTTAAAAATCAAGAATAATATAAGATTGTTTATTATTACTCGTGTTATTTATAGGTGCAATTTATATGTGCAATTGGTCTTATGTATCTATGAAAGTATACAAGTATACAATGTTAAAAACACAGAGAAAAGAATAACTAAAAGTCATTTTGTGTAATTTGATTTGTGTGTACTTTTATTACCTTTGGTAGATATTCATTCAACTATTTTATTCAGTAATGATATTATTATGATTGGACAATGTTAAAGGTAAACTACAATTGAATATATTAATAATGTTGTATTTTTATTTTAATGTGATATATAACTTAATATAGTGGTGGAATAATTAGGTATGAGAGACCTTGTTAGGAAATTTGTTTATTTTATTGATGAAGATTGTAAAATTAATTATTTTGTTTGACTGATACTTACTATAGTGATAGAATAATTAGTTGTGAGATTCTCTATTAGAAAATTTCTAAGTTGTTGATCACAACCATTGTTTTCATATAAGCTAGTAGAATTAAGTTTGCAAAGTAATATGCTATTTATTTAAGTAAGTTTCTTAGTTTAAATTTTGATGTTAGTATAATAATAAAGACTAGTTAATTTTTAACTTTTTAGGATGATATTCAGATTTTATATCTAATTAATGGTTCGATTGTAAGCTAATAACCAATAATGATATAATAAAGATAAAACAATGCCAATAATTTAAATAATAATTAATAATTATTTAAATAGTGTTTTTTAAATAAGTTATAATTAATATTTAATGTTAAACGAGTGCAATAACACAATATAATGCTCAAGAAATATTACATATTTAAAGTTGATGTAAGAGGTATCCTTAAGATCAATAACATAAGCAGTGTGTATGAAATTAAGTATTGTTTTTAAACAAAAATATCAAATTTTATATATTATTTAAACTTTTTTTCTTTTTACTTGTTTGTAGTAAGAAGCATGTTGTGTGCCTGTTCAAACTATAATGAAGTTTTATTTGAAAAATAATGGGTGAAGTTATTTGACTTTGCAAACATTCTAAGAGAAAATCTAAAGTGTAGATTATACTATGAATAGAATGACAATCCGAATGTATATTAAAAGTCAGTGCCAAAAATAATAATTTTAATGCCTTCATGTCAATTTGTTTTTGTGAATCATATCTAGAAGTTGTAAATTTTTATAATAATTGAAATTTTATTATCTAGTTAAAATCTTTATTTTATTTTTTGAAAATAGTTTTTAATTTAATTTTGTAAGTAATAATGTATATTGTACATCAAATTAGATTGTTATAATTAAGAGCTCTAGCAAAACACATACAAAAAAATTTAACATGATCTTAACCAAAATGCCAAAATTTGATGATCTTAAATCAATATCTTCATAACATAATAACTTTAAATGAAACTAGTAAGGAAACACTTTTTGGTTGAGAAGGGTAAGAAAGCAACATTATTTCATACTTTTCAAAAACAATAAAAGAAAGCAAACAACTTTCAAACAATTTACTTGAACAAATATACCAATTATATATTCGAGTTGGAACATTAATTTTATGACTTGTTGCTTCTTTCTCCATAAGAAAATTTTACATAAATTACAAAATATTTATTAAAGGAAAATGTTTGTCATATTAGAGAACCGTAATTCTATAAAGAATCCTATAAATTATGATTTACACGAATAATTGAATTTTATTTTGTCTCAGGAAATATGCATTTTGGTTAGTGCTAGATCAGGGAAGTGAGTTTTGAGTTGTTAAAGCCCAAACGAGTGCTTCTTCCAGCACCGAGAAACTTCCAAAATTTGCTAAACATACAAAAATACCTTTAATTTTATATTGTGTAGACCATTTTACTCTTACAATCTAATTCTTAGAAACTTTTCTTTTTCGATCTTTGTTACTTGTCCACTGCATGAGGCACCTCTCCCTCATTCCGAGTTATGATTTGAGTGTTTATTTCAATCCGAAATCGTCAATTAACACTGCATTTTATAATCTTTTAAGGTATATATCATTTATTGTAAGAGTTGTAGTGTATTTTGGAAGATTTCGTGTTTTGAAACTGTTTGTTGCGGAACCATCCATTCCGCAATGTGTATACGGATCCGTATACAAGTTGCAGAATAGGTGGTTTCGCAACACATTTGAACATCTCGTAATGTTATTCCTCTACTATTCCGTCGCGCCGCAGTTGTTCCACTCCTCCTCCGCCGCCATCGACACAAACTTCCCACCCACACTACCACTCACAACCTTGCACCACCAGCATCATCTCACCTTTGATCCCCCACCTCCATTTACTATTTTATCATTTCTCAAAATCAAAAATAATATAATAATTTACTGAAGGACAGACTTGAAAATTTTTTAAATTTTGAAAGTGTCCCAAGAACACCTGGAGGTGCAGGAAGAAGCACTCAGCCCAAACAAGTGTGCTTCCCCTTCCACTTTGATATGGGCCGAAAATACCCAAGCCCAAATTTATCACAAAACCGAATAACTTATTTTGCGTGACCAGCATGGTATTTTTCTTCCTCATCCTCCATACATTATATAATATATAACTAAAAAATGTCTTCTGCAATCTATAATTTTTTTAAAATTATATAATTTAAAAATTATTTTTCATTTATAGATTACAGAACCGGAAAGTTATTTTTTTCTTAAAAGAATGAATAAATTATATAATTTGAAAATCAATTTTAATTTTTAAACTGTAAAATTTAAAAAATATTTTTTAATTTTTGAATTGTTCAATTTAGACTTTCATCATCTTAACTATCTTCTTTAGCAATACTAGCCACAAAGAAGAAAACTGTTACCAATATTGAGTTCCTCACTAACAACGTTGTTGTTTCTCTTTTGTTGTGACTTTTAGTAAAAAGGACTACGAACACCAAATACGACCTCAAAAATTATATACAATCTAGAAGACATATTTTTATTTTAGACGGCATAAGATATACAATCCGAAATCAAAAATAACTTTCAAACTATATAATCTAGAAATCTTATTTTAAGAAAAGAATGACTGATGGACTGTGCAAGTCAAAAACTAAAAATAATTTCTAAAATGTTTAATCCAGAAACTTTTTTGATTATACAAATTGAATTACACTTTTGAGTTTCACATTATACAATTTAAAACAAAATATTTTCATATTTATGAAAGTATAGAAGAAGAAATATATTATACAATTTAAAACAAAATATTTCCATATTTAAGAAAGTATAGAAGAAATGTCGCCGTCGATGTCTCTATAACCTTGGGCCCAGCCCATATTCGGTTTTCAAACTAACCCATATGCAGCTTAGTGTATAAAATGTATAAGATTCTTATATTCTTACATTAGTTTCAGAAACTGAAGACTGTTTAAATAAGTCTTTCAAAATGTAATTTAATTTGAAATTAAAAAAACATGTGATTTAGGTGAAAATATTAATATACGTTCAGAGACTAGAATAATAATAATAATAATAATAAATCATTAAATTAAAAATATTTAAAGGAACAACTGAAAAGGTACAAACTTAACTAAAATAAATACAGTATATTTTTAAGAACTAGCGAGACACTCATATATATTTCCTGGAATCAAAGTTATTGTAAAAAATACTGCTTCGGCTTCAATGCTTCCTCAAAATTGACAAGCTAGAAAAAAAGAAAATAATTGTGTTTTTCCTTTTTTTAAGACGAAATCTTAAAAGAGGAAAAGCAAAAGCCCTTGTTAGCCCAATCACGTTATATATTATCTACAAATTGCTGAAATATAGTAAATTTTGTGCATTTTATTATCTATTTTTTATATATATTTTATTATTATGGCTTTTACTTTTTATATATTTCATTGATTCATTACATATAAAACGACGTTATAGTAAAATGTGTACCTAGGTACTGGATGATATATCATTGTCATATAAAACATAAAAAACTAAAGTACAACATCAAGATCACAATATACAATTTTAATACATAATGTTAGGTAAAAAGAATATTTCGAGGGTTTGAATGAAGGGAATAAGGTAGTTTAGTTTAATAACAAACCGAAGAAGCATTGTTCCTCCACCTCCATGCTTTCTTGTTGTATTTTCATATTTTCAAAAATATTAAAAATATTCATGTAATTTAGAACATAATTTCTGTAGTTTGAAATATATTATTTGCAGTATTCTAAATTACTTAATCTAAAATAAAAAAAATTATATTTTGTACAATTTCTTTTTTATTTTGAATGAAAAAATTATAAATTAAGACGTGAGGGGTGTAAAATTAATAAATTAGAAATCTCATCCCTACTTGTTTGGATCTTAACTTTCCATTTCTATATAATGGATTTGAGTCCATTTTTTTCCCTTAAAAAGATAGTGCTCCAAAGCAAAATTATTGTTGAAAGTAGAATTGCTATTATTATAATCTAACTTTCCACACAATAGATCTAATAATTTATAGCATTTGGAAAGTGATCTAGGAACAGAAACCAGAACTTACGGATATATGCATGATGGATAGGATCAGAATATCATTTGATTTAATGTGATTTTTTCAGGACCACTATCTTTTTCCTTGATCAAACTCCAGTTCTTTCCATCATGTGAAACTCACTCAGACCATGTTTTTTTTTTTTTTCTCTTAAACGAGAAATGATTTTTAGTACTAAATGTATAAAATGACGTGACCTTAATAATTTATTTTCCTGTGCATTCTTCGTCATTTTCTCTATTTTTCTCATTTGGTGATTAGTAGCAATAAATCTTGAAAAAGTGTAGTGAAGATGTAAGAAAAAACAAGTGAAACTAATGAAGAAACTGCTCACTAAATCCCTTCAGATTGAATTGCTCATGTGATGGAGTAGGTGATAAATCTCAATTATGGAGAAACTGCTTAGGATGTGACATACACGGTCTTATCTCTATGATTTTGGGAAGCAATCACAAGTTGAAGGAATTGGGCAAATAATTAGAAAGAAACAAAGTTTTCAATTGTTCATAATATAGTCAAAGATTGGTGAGACTGGTGATTAAGATGGAGCATCCAAACGTGTGAACTGGGGAAGTGTAACTTGGCAGCTCTTCTTACATGATTTTGGATGCCATGCATGGACCCTATGGTTTATTAATCAATTAAAAATACTACAATGTTGATGCCATTTCATTGTTTTATTGTTATTATTATTATGATGATGATGATGCAAAGAACAAATCATGGTTGGTTCCATCAATCTGTGTCATCATTATTGGGATTCAAAGGTCCATTTGATGTGCATCGAATTCACCACTTGGTGACTCCACTGCACGTGTGCCATGCATTAAGGACAAAAGTTCCTATGATGCTACACTACTAGTAGACCTCTCTCAAAAGGGTCCACCTCAATGCAAATCATCAAATCTCTCATAATCTTTCTCCCTCCATTGCTCTCAAATTTCCAGAATATGGGGTATGGGGGAGCCATTCTGTTTCTATTCTATGCTTACATTTGCTTCTATTATTGCATGCTAAAGTGCTATCTACCGGTTTTCACTCCAAAGACCAACCAAACAAAATAAACAAACACCAGAGTAAAGGAACATAGGCTTACTTGAATTGCATTAAATTCTCACACTTAACCTTATTGTTCATAATAATCTTACTCAACTCAGATAAAAGTATTTATTAACTATTATAAATGGATAAGTCTTTAAAGACAGTAATCATTCTCAGAAAATTGATCGTGTTCGTATTATTTAGCTATTGTCAACAACAAAAGTGGTATAGAAAAATATTGATAAATTGATATATAGTTAAATGACTTATTTTTGTACCCGAACTTTTCTTGTATAAACACAAAGACATGTCTAATGCTTTTATTCTTACCAACAAATTTTGGCAAGCATCATATCTTGCTACTTACAAGTCACAATACAGATGGATTCATTTTGTGCACTCAGAGAATGAAAAGAAAGTTCTTCACCAACTAGAGAACCAAGTACAAGATCTATACTCAATTAACTCAAGTACACATTGAATGTAGGATTCTCATTTGTTCAAAATAGTATTATTTTAATTATGTGAGTGGAATTACCCTGCTCTGATGGCCATATTCTTGAACACAGACGTATCAAATGGACCATTACAAGTAGTGATAAAATAGCTACCGACAGAAGGAACATGGATGTAATGGAATGGAGTGGTGACTGAGCACTATTGTTAGTCAAATTTGAATTTTCCACTGATGTTGTTCAAATAGATTATACATATTTTGCTCTCGTGAGCATCAGCTCCTACCTAGCTAGTTAACAATCTATCACTAAGGGAATCTGAAGAAAAGCTACCTATATAAACTCTCTTTTCCTTATGGTATGCAATTAATTTGTTTTCCTAAAGTAAAAAGCTGAGGCCTGACACTCACTTTTAATAAACAAACACATATAGGAGAACCAGGGGAGCTGGGGGGAGGTTTATTATAATCTTTACGGAAAGGAATATCACAAAATGTTGATAAACAATTTTTGCTTCAATCCAAATATAAGGTGCACCATTATGACAGCCTCAGCAGCATGTAGGCATTGTTTTTGAGTATTAGTGCCATAGCAAATCCAGCAATTAATTTTTTGATTCATGTCATGTGCTAGCCTATTTTCCTTGTAAGAGATTAGTTTATACATATATTGGTGCTTTCATGTGGAATCCAACACTAGGATGTGATTTAGATTTTAAAATATGATTCCTATGTCAAATCTAAATTTTCATTCATATTTAACATCAACTCAACTGCATGTTAAGATGGGTTGAAAGTCTTACATTAGGTAAAAATAAGTAAAGAATTAAAAAGAGATACAAATCTTAAGGTTTTGATTGAAAGTGACATAATTTTTGTATAACTTTTTTTATGATTCATTGATATCGAATCTATCTGGTGTTTCTTCAGTAAAAAACCTACAAATGATAGGAAGATGAACTAATTAATAGGTTATTTATGACTTTTGGTTAGAGGAGAAGAAATTACAGGAGAAGGGAATCTTCACATTTTGCCTTCTCTTTTATTTTCTTTCTTTAATCTTCCTTTATCATTTACCGAATTCGTCTTGGCAAGTGAAGATCCAAAAGGGTGTTCTTGTTTTTCATATATAGCTAGCAGCTGGGTGAAAAATGACATCATGACTTATGTGTACTACAAACATGATTGTTCAAAGCATGCCCCCATGGGAAGCCTTTATGAGACTTGCACCTTTTTTTGTGTGTTTGGATACCTTTATGATTTACCTTTTTACAAAGAAAATCCGACAATAAAATAGTGGGGTTAGAGACGGATCCTACACTTATGCAAGGAATTTCCATCCATGAAAACCTGCTGCCTTTTGTCTCTTCTTTTGAATGTCATTGGGCCCTTCTTCACTCTCTTTTGGCTCCTTGATCTTCCCTTTTACCATGAAATATTACTATGTATATATATATTTTTTCTTTAAATCTTCTGTCATCATTCACCATTGTATGCTTATTTTGAGTGTGTGCAAGCACACCCATCTCCAAATCAGTAAAAGAACAAGTTTAATTAGGATCAAATTCATGAAGTATATATATGCTACTATAGCATAGCATTAGCATGCAGCTAGGTGATACATGTTATAAGTTGTATCAATTCCGTATCGTATACTAAGTGAATCAAGTCACAGTCAAATTATAGTATTTAGACTGATATGTTTTTCAACTAAAAAGATTATATCATGACAAAAGATTATAACTTTTAGCTTAATAATAAATGTTTCTAACATAAATTTGTAATTTTTAGACTAATAATAAATGATCGATCCAATAATTATCAAACAATATAGTCATATTCATTGAATGAACAGCTGTCAATTACACATTACTCGAATGCATCATAAATAAAACTTGTCCCAAGTCTACAGTTGTGATTTGATGATTCAAGATGTATAAGTGGGCTTAGCTGAAACTTACCCATCTATCAGCAAAATGAAGCAAATAGTAGATGGGACAGTAGTTGAAGATTAATTTGGATATCATGGAAGAAGATTGATAATGCACAGAACACAGTCACAAAAGTTCAAATTAGATAAGATAAGGCAAAAGGGTCTTCAATCCAATCGTGTGCAATAATCTTGAAGATTCATTTATATGTGATAGGTGGGGGAAGTGCTCCTCTAAAGTTGTGTGTGTCTGGAAAAGGTTGATATGGCTGTAAATGTGTCTAGAGAGTAGAAACAGCCCATACATACATTAAACAATAATAAAGAATCTGTTTCACAGTGCTTAAGCCACTCAAACTTTCAGATGGAGTAGATTTTTAATTTTAAAATTGAATTTTGTGCCTGAGGAATATAGATCAAAGTGTGCACTTAAACTATTTTTTATATATTTTAAATATCAAGACTTTATTGCAGAAATTAAAAAAGATGAAAGACTAAATTTTTTGTTTTTTTAATTCAAAAAGCTAATTAAGAATTTCTAAAAATTTGAGAGATTTAATAACATATTAACCATAGATTTGCATCATTTGAGTTGTATATGACTTTCTTTTCTAAATGCTAATCATATTCCTGTTTCTTTTCTATGTCCCATCAATCTAATCTATCTCTATAATTAAGCTTCTTATGCTCCTGTACAAATTAACTAACTATTTAATTATTTGTTGAATTGATTGTAACATGTATTTGGATCCACATTTTGGAGATTAAAAATAAAACTAGTTTAAGTAGTTTCAGTGTAGATGTAAATCATGAATATGTGCTTAATATATATATATATATATATATACTCTTCCACTCTGGTTTTCCATTTTTATTCAGTTTTAACGTTGCACTGGAGTACTGGATTGTGAATGAAGAAGTTTTTGTGTGGGTCTTTGCTTGACTCG
>Ga0099824_1009416_pt1 | contig 12037 bp, 7 predicted proteins | sample SiratrowhiteBW_FD_76837 | JGI IMG/M metagenome (GOLD analysis project Ga0099824, IMG submission 76837) | Root nodule microbial communities of legume samples collected from California, USA - Siratro white BW | ecosystem: Host-associated > Plants > Roots > Nodule | place: USA: California... | reverse complement strand
TATTATTATTATTATTATTATTATTATTATTATTATTATTATTATTATTATTATTATTATTATTATTATTATTATTATTATTATTATTATTATTATTATTATTATTATTATTATTATTATTATCCCTTTATTTTGAGTTACTTTCCAAATAATTGTTAGACTTACACATGCATGGAGCATGTGATAAATACAAAAAAGCTTTTGCTATAAATAAATTATTTAAAGAAGGATAGTTGACTTATTGACCAAAGATATTAATGAGTGTTTTGCCTAATGTACCCTTCGATTGAAAGTTCAAGTGAAACATCAATTGCTGATTTGCAAATTACTGTTCAGCAAGCATATAATTCTCACTTTTAATTATTTTCAATTTCAATACGAAATATTAAGAACATATTATTTTAATGCCTAATGAATTCTTAGTCCTTCAACAATAAATAAGAATTATAAATTATTTTTAATTTTTAATTTTTAATTTTTAATTTAAAGGTCTAATTTAAAAATGATAAATATTTTCCATTACATTTTTCTTATCTCACATTTTATATAAATATCTTCGTACTTATACTCATATTTTTTATTCACAATCATATTCCTGACATCTATTCCCTTCATCTATATCCATTATCATCTTTTCTATCTACACTCATGTCTTTCATTTATATATACATTCTTCATTCATATATTCTTATTTCCTTCATTCATACTTATTTACTTCATTTGCATTTATCCAACATTCATATCTTTCAACATGCCCTACAAATTTTTTCTCTTATTAATTTATATTTTAGTTCATTGAAGATTGAAACTTTTTACAAGAAACTTTATGAAATTATACTACAAAATTTAAATTAATATTAAAAATAGATTAACCTAGTTAAATTAAATAAATTTTAAAATTAAAATGAATTAGTTAAGACTAAAATTAATCTAAAATTAATTTAAAAGTTAATGATGAATCAATATCGATTAACTTAAACTGTTTATAATCAACTTTAAAAAATAAATGTTGATAAACTAATTTCAATAATTTAAAGTCACACATAAATTCGATATTATTGATTAATTAGTTTGACTTTTGGTTAACGTTAACTTTTTTTTTAACTTTTGACATATATGTAATATTTATTTTCTTATTTTAAGGGGAATGCATTACCATGAAAGCAATGAAATGAGACAAAATGAAAATATACTAGTATTCAAGAAAATGTTGCTCTATTTTGGAGAAAGAAAATAAAAAGGAAAAGAAGCGCACTAGTCCGGTACGTTTGTTAACTCTTAATTTTCATATCTCCCAGAAAGTGACAATTCTGTCTTAAATTTGTAATTTCTATGACTTTAAAAATAGTGACCCGATTTATTATTAAAATACCATGCTAGAGAAGGTATAACCTATCTGAGTCTTGAAGATCAATTAATTAATGGGCCACTTCACTAGTTAATTCAACCCAAGTCCCTACTTGATTTTGATCTTTATTAAGTGGGTATTTAGTTTGTGATCAAAATAAACTAAGATGATATTGTTGTATATTTTTTTCCCTATGAAAGAAATCAAAATATATCACTTTTAATTCAGTTTCTATTTGTACCTTCTTTTAACTTTTAATGTGTTGAAGGTAGAAGAAAACTTACGTAGTATATATTATGGTAAAGGTCATGCCAACGCACGTGTGCCAAAAAGTCAAAAACTTATCAATTAAGTTGTTTACATTGTCTAAATCTTTTCAGAAAATAAATTATGCATTTTTGAAATACTAATTTAATCCTTCAATTATTAAATAATGTACTATATTTTTAAAAAATTACTATAAAATAACTAAAAAATGTTTCGAAACTAAAAAATTTTAATAAAAAATAAAAAAACTGTTATCAAATTGACTAAACCTGATCAAAGATGGGATAGATTGAATCTAATAAAAAGAAATTAAAAATCCAATCCAGGATTTCTTTATTACATCCAAAAGTTATAACTAAAATATTTTTTTACTGTGATACAAAATACAAATGTTAAACTTTATCAATAACTTATATTGTCAACAAAAAAAAATTGATAAATCACTTTAAATTTAGTCTCCAATTTCGATCATAATTTTTTATCTACGAAATTTTAAATAAGAATTTCAAACTTAACTTGATTTAGTTCAATATGTAATATTAATAATCATAACTAAATTGTCATAGAATAATTTAATGAGATTTAGTATTTTTATTTCTTTTTCAAAGTCTAGTGACAAACGACCAAAATAAAATAAAAAACTAATAAAGTATTATATTAAAACAAATACAGTATTATCAATTTGCTCGTTCTTTTACTGATATATACCTTTGGAACTATGTATTTGTTTCATAATTTTGTAAAGTTTTAATATAAATATTGTAACCTGTATTTATAATTATTTAATTTTTAATAACAAGTAAACATTCATTACCAGAATTATCTTTTTTAATTAATTTCGTATTAGAAAAATATAAATTAGTAACTCTTAAAAAATATTTGTAAATTATGTACGTATACCTTTAATTTTATATAGTAAAAGATCAATATAATGTTTTAAATTAATAATAATGTTGGTCAACTTAGTGGTTAAGAAGGATCACAATTAAACATATTATAATTAACCACTATCATTTAACTCAATTATTAATTTATCAAGTATAAATTTAATTTTTATTTTTCATTTATATTAGTTTTTTTTTTGTCACCCACACTTTTTATTAGAATTATCGATTTGTTCAATTATTTGAATCCGCCTAAAGTCAATCATAAATTAAATTCCTTTTATTGATTTATCAAAGTAGATTAAAAAGATTTGACATAAAGTTATTTAAAGTTACATTAAAAATTTTGACCCACTATATGAAAAGAATATTTTATTAATTTCTAAAAATTTAAAGTTACATTACAAATTTTGACCCACTATATGAAAAGAATATTTTATTAATTTTTAAATACTTTTTAGAATTGCATATATTTTTAAAATATTTGGAATTATAAATTGATTTTTAAATATTTTATATTAATTATAAATTAGTCTTTGATTAATTTTTATTATTTACACTCAATTGTAAGGTTGAGACTCAATTTAAAGTTTAACTTTAATTAAATTTAACTTAGACTTGACTCTGTCTAATTTTACACCCTTTAAATTTAATTTGATTAGAACTTTTTTACATAGATTCAACTTAACATGAGTCTCATATAATTGGATCAAACTTCAACACGAGCCAAAATCGACTTGATCTTAATTAAACTATACTTAAACTCTACTCAACCAAACATAACCTAATTAAGCTTGACCTAGTCTAACTCATGTAGGCCCAACCTAGTCTAACACGGGCTTGATTTAATGTGACTAAACTGACATAGCTCAATCGGCTTAGTACTAACATGACTTGTGCCAAACTTAGCTCAACTCAGCTATTGGGTCTAAGGCAATCCAACCCAGTTTGACCTAACTTGACCCATTCTGACTTGGGTCCAATCTTACCTTACCTTTCTTGACTAGGGTCCAATCAAATCTAGTCCTACCCAAATCAGTTTGACCTAAGTCCAAATTGGATTGAACTTGTTTTAACTCTGACTTAACCCTCAACCCATCCTAGGCCTAACCCAACTCAGCACAATCCAAGCTTGACTCAACTCTGTCCAATACGAGTTTGACTTCAGTTGGCATGACGTGAGTCTAGCCCAACGTGATCTAACTTATACCTGACCCGACTCAGTCTAACTTGGACCCAACCTGACCAACTTGAAATGGTTTTCACTTGACTTGATTCCAACTCAAGCCTGTCCATATTAACCTCAAATCAACTTAACTTGACTTATGTTCGACCCTAGACTTGACGCTACTAGACATGACCAACTTATCATGACTTGGCCTAAAATTGGAATCAAGGTAACTTAATTTATCTAAACTCAACCTGATTTGATCTAACTCAAACCTAATGTAACTCAACATAATTAGATATGATTCAAAATCTTATTAAGATTCATTTGTTATAACCTAATTTAAAATCAAACTAACTTGACTGAAACTATATCTAACTCGACCAACTTAACATTATCTTAAATTAACCTAAATTAACTTTAAGTTGATTGAACTTGACATGACCTGAAGTGGATTTGAGTTTAAATATTTTTCATGTTGTGAATAAATAAAATTAGAGTAATTAATAAAATTTTTCATATATGTGAAGATTTTTCTTAAAAATATTTATTTTCATTCTTATTTAAAAAAAATACTTTAAAAAATACCTATCAATTAACCCTAGTTCATTAAACTTTTCAGAACATGTCACTTCTTTGGATTTTTTTCTTATGCGATCCCATTGGACTTGGTGAAATTGACAAATCTATCTCTCATCATTCTGTACTAGCTCAATTAGTGCTTATTAATCTAATTATAAAAATCAATTTAAGATATTAAATTTCAAAACAATGAAATTTAATTGAAACAATGAAAGTCAAACTCGTGTTATGCATAGTATTAATTTCAAGACAATCGTCATTATATTCAACTTTTTACCTCTGACACGTTTTCTCTCTCTTCATTATTTCTTCTTTCTGCATGGCCTACTATTTTTCCCCTTAAACATTTCACCCTCACAATCTAGAAGTGTAGGTCCATTAAATTAGAAAAAAAGGTTTAAGTCAACTTACATAATCATGAAAAAAGAATACATAATTAACTTAAAAGTGGTATATTTGTGTAAAAGGTTATGAATTATTTAATTCAAATTATAAATTTTAGACAACACAATACTTTAAATATATGCTGAAACTATCTATTTAACAGAATTCAATATTCAAATTTATGTTGTATGTAGAAAATCTCATTAAGTCATGATGATAACAGTAATGCTATAAATAACATTAAGTAGGGAAGAAAACCCTAGGAAGAGCACAATATTATCATTACAACATATTAATTAGTAGTTGAATACGGTCCAAAAATTTAGCTGGTAGAAGGTCTAGTCTAAGCAACAACATACCCACCAAACTAAAATCCTAGCCCTCGAACAAGAACACTTAATGCAAATAATGTAGGCTGAAATGAGCCTTTGATGGTTTAGAAGAACTTTATAATCTCTTTTTTTTCTTCTTGGGAGATCTGTGACAACGTCTGATTCGTTTGTATTCAATAAATTAATGGATGGTAACAGCCTGCTGAGGCATAAAATAAGAATCCAAACAAATTGGTCCACTTGCTTTGTGCTTTTCTAGAAAACCCCACAAAGGAAGAAGCAACACCATGTGATGCATCAAGGTACACATCATGTTGCAGAAAATATCTTTGAAATTCCCCCTTAGAGATTCTTGTTCTCCTCTTTGCAAATACTTTTCCTTCTGCTTCTCAGTGAACTGCTACTTATCTATGTGTGAGAGTACTGTAGGCAGAGTATGTGAATTACTAAATGTGTTCCATGAAAGGGGTATGTATTATTACTAGGTATAATGAAATGATTTTCTTGTTCTTGTTATTGTGGCATGCAATCACAAATGCTTCAGTTGCTGAACCCTTTTCAGTCAAACAAGTTGGGTCCAGAGTGAAACGTATACCAAATAGTTTTAAGAACAGTTTGTCCATTTCATGAAAATGGATAAAGAAAATTGCTCTTCTTCTTTGTATCCGTTGCTCATTGCCTTTCACAAGCCATTATTTTAGGGTATATTTTAATATTAGCTGAGTTTTATTAAAAGATAAAATTTTGTAAGTCACACAGTTCATTTAATCAGACCCTTTTAAATAAATCTGGGCTAAATTAAAAATTGACTCTTTTTTTTTTAATTTTTAGATGTATGCTTTTTCATAAATTTAGTATCACATTTAAAAAAAAATCTTAATTTTTTATCCAATATTTAGTTTTTACATACATTTTATTTCTTTTATAATTTAATCCTAATTCTAACACACACACACACATATATTGAAAATACCACAAAAATAAATTTAATGAACTAAATAAAAAATAAACACACACACACATATATATATATATGTGTGTGTGTATAATTCAAAAATTAAATATTGAATTAAAATTAAAATTTTATAAGATATAGAGACTAATATAATTCACAAATAAAAACAAAAGAATGATCAAAATGATAATTTAACCTAAATTTAATTAATAGTGAAAAGTATACCGTTAGTACTTTTCTAATAGATTAAGAGTACAAGTTTGTCAACTCTTATTCTTGTTATTCATAAAACTCAAACCAACTTCTTATCACAACACCAAACAGCTTGATGAATATTGAGAAATATTCAGTTATACAAATACTGCATATATTCTTTCTTCTTTTTTAACAGCCAGCAGCAACATATTTCTCTTTCCTTGGATTTACAATCTGTAAAATAAATTAATTAGAATGTTCCCCAGCATTTAATCCTGAAGTCTGTCGGAATAAATGGTGTAGTGATAAAAAATATTAAAACATGTCCAAAACTGTATAAATTACATATATTTAAAGGGTTAGCTTTATATAAATTAAGTATAGTAAAAATATTAAAATCTGTCCAAAACTGTACATATTATATTTAAAGGGTTAGTTTGAAATAAATAACTAAATGAATGAGATCTTCTTTGTGATCAACATGGACATTATAACCCATCTTAATTTTCTAATCTTACTTGTAGTTATGAGTCTTAAATGAATGCAAAAGAATTGTAGATAATGTTTAAATCTGTGAACGTGGACCACAAGAAACTGTCGGCAGCAGTAGTTGCATCAGAACATTGAACAATAATGTCTTGGTACACAACAACTATAGTTTGTTTGTTATTATAAATAACATATATATGTATGTGTAGATATATATGATGATCAATGCTATCATTTTATTTGATTTTATTTGTCCTTTAAGCCTTATTTTCCACTAGTTTCTCATTTTTTATATGGTGACGATTGGTGAAGGGAATTCCCAAATCGAAAGCTAGCCATCGCATGCATGATTATGGAATGGAATCTTGTACCCACTTTAAGTATTGTAGATTAATTGCACTTGGAGCATCTTTGGATTGGGATATGGTGAAAATTTCTTTTATGTATATGTATTTTTTGAAAGTGGAATAGATTATCAAAGACATGCATATAAATACTCAAACGTAATAAGATTGAGGAAGATACATAGCAAGGGAAGAACACTCTTCACATTATAATGATTGAAAATAAAAAAATAATAATAATAATAGCTTAATTTATAAAAATCTTTTTATATAATTTTAAAGAGGTCATAGACTTTATTTAAGCAAATTTTTCTCTAAATAATTTTAAAAATAAGAAATAATAAGAAAAAAATAAAATTATTTTTTTCATAAATTAAAATTAATTATACATAAAGTTAATTTGTAATAATATTCTTATATATTTTTTTTTAATTTTTTATTTGAAGTTATGTAAACAAAGTTTAAATTATTAAACAATTTAAATAAGTTACTAATATATTTTTGAGCAAAATTAGTGACTGAAGTTATATGATAGCGAAAACTCTATTTATAAAGTAGTCAGTAAACCATTTTTGTTCCATCATTAAATAGTCATCGAACTATCTTTTAGTAGTTCATTGCTAAGAGTTTGATCATTTCAAATATAGGAGATCAATTTAGCAACCGAAAAGTGATCATACTTTTGATCACTAATTCGATAGAAGAAATAAAATAATGTTGTAACTAATTATTTTGGTCATTAATAGATTAATTTTTTATTTAAATTTAAATACCTTTTCAATCGTTAATGATAAATTTTTTGAAATGGCTTAAGACAAAACACTAAATTATAAATTTATTCAACAATGGTTATTAATCTTCTCCAAATAGTAAATCCAATTTTGTTTGTTGTATTTATAATATTTTTTATTTGCTCATAAAGAATATTTTGACCTTTATATATAAATGCTAAAACTTTAGTCATGTTATATAATAGTAAAATCTAATGCATAATCAAGTAAAGAATACTGTAAACATTAAAAGTACAAGATATCATATGATCCAACGTGAGACCATAATGAAAATAGTTCTAAACAAATATGCAAGATTCAAAAGTCATTATATAATTAAACATGTAACTAATGGTCCTTTTGTTAATCATCACTAATATGGTCTAATATGTCATCTCTATCGGTGGTAGAATCTCTAGGGCCTGATATAAGATTCTTCATTTAAATGTGTTGGAAAATATGTTCCATATATTTATCTTGTTAGTGTGTGTTTTCTTGCTATTAGTAGAAAAAGATGATACTACAACAAAATATAATGTTAGTTAGAAGCAAGCCATTATAAACGAAAACACAATGATAATTTTGTCAATAAAATATGAAATATTGCATCGGTTGTATTGTAATCGATGTAATAAGCCACCTTCTACATCGGTTTCACATATAATTGATGTAGAAAGTGAGCAGAAAAATAAAGTTTAAAAAAATGGTTATTTGGCGTGTACATATTACATAAGTTATAATGACAAATAATGTAAAAGAGTGGAAGATATTATATTGGTTGCTTTGGCAACCAATGTAGAATGGTCTGATTTTAAAACAAAATTAAAATCAAATGGAGTGTGTGACTTATTAGATCAGTTATTAAAACATCTGATGTAGTAAGTGTATTTTTAACCTAATATTTTTATTACTTTTGCTATTTATCTTCCCTTGCGCCACTACTTGTGTTCTTTTCTTTCTGCTTGCACCCACGTTTGGTTCCTTCGATGGTAGCCTTTCTTCACTTTGTTTAACTTGTTTTTGCGTTCACTGTTACTTTCTCTAAAATTCTATCGTTTACTGTTACTTTTTTTTATTATTTTCACATATTTTTTGATATTTTGTCCTTTTATTTCACATATCTACACTTACAAAAAAATTCTAAAATTTTTTGTGGTGTTTCCTTGTATCAATTAGAGATATCAATCCATTATTATTTTTTTTAAATGAGACTTATTACATCGATTATAGCTTACAAACGATGTAATATGTCTCATATTACATCAGTTTCAGCTACAACTGATGTAATAAGTCTCATCTTTTACTCTTTTAAGCACGTTATTACATCGATTGTGCTTATAACCGATGTAATTTGTGTATTTTTTATATTGGTTGAAGAATCGATGTAGAAAGCCTCCCATAATTGATGTAAAATCTTATTTTTCTAGTAGTGTGCTTATGATTATTTTATTGATTGCTCCATCTTTTCTTTAAGTGTCCTCTCGTTGGCATCCTTTGTCATAGGTTCAACATTTAACTTCTGAATAGTCTCACACATTTTCTCTATTTGAGGAATCATTGGAACTTAATTAGTAGTAGAATGAGCACTTGTAGAACTAGTAAACTTTTTTATCAATCCACCAAGTATACACATTCCCTTTTTTATTTTCTTCACATTCCCTTTTTTATTTTCTTCTCTTATAATAGAAAAATATATTTCATTATCATCAATGTAGTCAACATGAGAGTTTTGTGAATATGAGCCTTCATGCATGTGATGTTGTTGGGATTCTTTTTGGTGTTTCTTATATTTCTCTTGAAACTGAAGTAAAATATAATTCTTATGAAGAAAACAAACATTAAATTATAACTTAAACATTAAACATACTGCAAGCTTGTAGGTCTTATATTGACATATTCTCTAGTATTTAATTTCTTTATTCTCTCTACGACCTCTCAAAGAATTGGTTGTAGTTCAAGCTCCTTAGCCTACATATTTAAACATAAGATAAAAATCAAAACCTTCAATTTAATCAATTATATTTAAATTAAATATAAAAAATATAATTTCGAACCACTACATTAGGTTAAGGTTCCCTTCTTAACTACTTGATTTTCCTAACAATGACACTATTGTTTAAAATTTTTGTATAACTCCAATATAAACTCAAGGTTGCTCAAACACTTGGTGAAATCAATATTCCTTTATCCAAACCATTCCTAACTTTGTTCATTGCATTTTTTTAAATATGTCACCCTCAGTTAAAATGATTTCTCATATTCTTCATTTATGTTTGTTTAATTTAGTAATTGCATATTTATTTCTTCTCACCAATGATTAATATCAGCAACATAATCATAGATGAAGTCTAAATCAACATGTAACACTACTGAAGTTGTAGAAGCTCATGATTTTGACATAGAATCTTGTACTTAACTTGATTTATTATATTATTAATGATTCTACTATAAGCTTTTGTCTTACACCCAGTCAACATTGATGTCACTCTAGACAACGTGTAATAAAATTTCTCTGCTTGGTGTGCAAATATGAATGAATTGTATGTTTTATTATATCTTTCTTATTGCTTTAGTTGAATGACTCCATACTTATTATCTACCTTGGTTTCTATATTGAGAATATTATTAAACCATTTACACTTAGGAGAAATAAATTCATCATTAACAAAATAATATACTCCAATTGAATATATTATATAATATTTTATAGAATTTTGATTCTAATTAACTATTGATTCCTTATACATACACATCATATTTAGATGAATTCAAGCCTTCACTCTAAATAATAGTGTGAAATTTATATCCATTGATAACATATATAAGTTATGATTAAACTTTTTTCTTAAGACTTATGCCAAATTAACCAATAAAGAATCTTGAATATTATTTTCTGATTTTTAGAACCTAAATAAGAGATTATACATTATATGATATAAGAGAAAATAAGATTTGAATAATATATAAGTTAAAAACCTATGCATTGTTTGAAACATGTAATAAGATGTGATGAAATCACTTCCTCGAATAAAATTAAAAGAAATATTTCTTTCTTGGAAAAAACTATTTATAAAAGAATTTGGTATGATTGATGTGATATTATAACAAAGTCTTTATAGGTTAGAAAAGTTTTTCTTTAATATTTTTGACAAGTTAAATATTTATAACTTTCATATTAAATTTTATTTCACATTTTTTTGAAATTTTAGTTTGTTTATACTATATGAAATTAATTACTTTTTATGTTGAATATATTAGATTTTTATTTGGTGAAAATAAATAGCATATTTGTGTATATTCTTTTCATGAATGCATGTTATTTTTATTTTTTTAAATGTATTTAATCACTGTTAATTTTATAATAAGAAAATATTTGAGTATAAATTTTAAAATTTACAAGATTAATTGCTTTTATTTATTTATTTATAAAGTTTTATTTGCTTTATACTTTACAAATCTGATTTAAGTTAGAGAATAGCTGCATATTAGATATACACTACTTACTAGTTTCACCATACTTTTTTTAATTATTATTTATCATTTTGCAAACGTGTCTTTTGTTGAATAGTCAAATTAAATGAATATTTCATTACCATCTTGTATATTTTAAATTCTAATTTACAATTAAGCAATTTTTAAGTGAAATAAAATTACAGTTATAATATTAGAAATTCGAATTTTTTCTTACACTATGTATATTGTCAACGGAATATTATCAACTTTGTCAGTAATTCCTTTTTGCAAAATTAACTGGCTGATTATTTTTATAGAAATCTATCTTCTAATTACATTTTATACTCATAAAATTCGAATATAAGATCTTATTTTAAAAAAAAGTCTAATATTATCCATGTTAACAATTTATTGATTAAAAAATTTAATATTGTTGTTTAATGAGATAGAGTTTCGTATTACTTGAACCAACCACTTATTATAAAAAAAAAAATATAATATTACATAATTTTTTGGTAAAAAATTGTAATTTTTTGGTAAAAAATTGTAATTTTTTGAAGTTTTTGCTTACAATAGCACCAGCCTTTATGGAGTTTAACAATCAACCACCCATTAATGACCTTTTTATGACATAAATATATTTATTTACATTCCTCATGTCTAAGTTTTTTAGGGTTTTTATATCCTCATTGTGTATAGGAAAATAGATTTAAGATAACTTGAACTTGTAGCCTTTTTTTTTTCTATGCTTGCAAATGTTTGTTGTAGACTTTGTTTTTTTTTTTTTTAATTTTTTTTTTTTACGATTTTTTTTTCAAGTTTTTTTTTGGATTTTGCAATATATTTCTTTTGTTAAAAATTTTACC
>Ga0099824_1009414_pt1 | contig 12040 bp, 1 predicted proteins | sample SiratrowhiteBW_FD_76837 | JGI IMG/M metagenome (GOLD analysis project Ga0099824, IMG submission 76837) | Root nodule microbial communities of legume samples collected from California, USA - Siratro white BW | ecosystem: Host-associated > Plants > Roots > Nodule | place: USA: California... | reverse complement strand
TTTTTTTTATTAAAAAAAATTATTTTTTTTTTAAAATTTTTTTTTTTTTTTTTTTGTTTTTTTTTTTTTTTTTTGTAATTTTTTTTTTTTTTTTTTTTTTTTTTTTTTTTTTTTTTTTTTGTTATAGTCCACACCTATTAGATTTTAACCTAGTGCAATCACTATACTTAACCGATTCAAATTATGCAACAAGTAAAGATAATATAAATTATATATTTAGTATTCAAAATTATTGCATAATTTTTATTTAGAAAATATTTAGTTTAAATAAATCATTATATCAAAATAAGATTATGTATATTTTTTATTATATTTTACTCATGTAATTTTATTAATATAAGAAGAGTCGTGTCGTCATACAAATATTTAAAATAATTTATCTTAGTTTATTTATTGAATTACAAATAAATGGTGCATGTAACAATACTTTTTATATTTTAGTAATTTATTGTTTGTAATTTGTTAAGTAATTTAAATAACAGAATATAAAATAACGTGTTTAGTGATATATATATATATATATATATATTGGATATTTATTTGAATGCATAGGTGGTGTAAAACTAATAATAGAAAAAATATACTTTATTTTTATCATATTAAAGTATATATTTTTCTAATTAACAAATATTATATATAAATAATGTGTAAATAATTCTTTAATATATATATATATATATATATATATATATATATAAGATAATATAAACCACATAATAATATTTAAAGAGTGTAAAGTTTTTTTTAAAAGACTATTTTTAAATAGACGGTACAAGTGACATATTTTTATTTAATCAACTATTTAACATATGAAAATATTGTAAGCATTACACATCAATATTAAAAAGTCAATGTAGAAAATCTAACTTGCATATCCCATATCTATAAAACCAAGATTAGTTATTTAGAAAAAGTTTCTTACATATTGGTTATTTCATAATAAAACCACAGATTTTTAAGCAAAAACTAAACATATTCCTAAGATTTATTTAAGACACAATTAAATCAGATAAAAATGAATCTTTAAAATTTTTTAGAAATGATGTGAACCGGATGATTTAATAAATTGTTATAAGAAATCCCCAATTGAAAATGGTATTTGATTCGCAAGCCCACTGAGCAAAAGACTCAGACTTTTCGGTGGCAGCTCCGACGCGGGAGCAGCACCATCAACAGCGGCTGCGGCGGCGTCCTTGGCCTCCCCTGCAGTGGCTTTCATATTTTTTTCTACTTTCTCAATATTTTTAATATATTTTATTATTTTCAAATTTTTCAAGTTATTTTTACTCTATTTTTGTCGATATTTCCATTTATCTAAATGAAATTGAGTGTTAACAGTATCAAAACATGAAATCTGAAACATATATGTGTTGTTTTTCCTTGTTTGAGTTCTTAAATTAAGTGTTAATCAATTTTTTTTCTAATTATTTATGTCGAATCATTTGCTTTTAAAATTTGTTGAGTTACTTGTTGAATTTGATTGTAAGAAAAACAAGTTGTCTCATAAAGAAAAAAAAAAAAAAAAAACTAAGAGATGTATGTGATCAAACAAAAGAAAAGCAATTAAAACAAAAACATTGCTCTTTATAACTTAGTTAATTTTTTTCTTACATTGTGTCTTGTGGCAACTATCATGCAATTTAAAATTTGATTAGTTTCAAATCCAAATTTGCAATTTGTGTTATAATTGTTGTTTAACTCAACTTGCATTTTATCTTGTTTTATAATAAAATTCTAGAGTTATTCTTTAGGAATTTTATAATAAAATTTGTCTTTAATTGTAACTTATCATCTTTTTTGGAATTATTCGAGTATTGTTACTATAATATTTTTTTTTATTTTAGACAATGTAATTTTTTTTGACATAATCAGTTATTATTTTCACTTGTCTGATAATTTATACTTATACTAATAAATTCCACTTAATGAAACAATTTTGATAAGCTATTTTACTTGCTAAATGTATTTTTAATTTTCTAGTGACTATGTCATAAATATTATTACTATATTTTATAAATGATAATAACATACACTTGTCTTCGATTAAACTCACAAGCTACAACTCAATCCTTTTTTTGATGTATTTGACTTGACATCTTAAAGATTGTACTTATATTGTGTTTTTATTTCTGTTTAGACCCTTAACTGGCCTAACTCATATATTAATCCTTAAATGGCTTAACTAATATTGAGGACCTTTAAAATTAACGTCAAGGAAGTGATTTTTTTATATTTCATAAATATTAAAGTTGGCAGAAAAAAAAAATTACCTTTATGACTTAATACTTTTTTGCTTACAGGATGAAGTTGAAGATCATTTGTAAAGGAGAATTAACAAAATGTAAAAATAAATTAAATATTTTTGTTAGATATAAGTTGTAATTTTCTAAGGTGATATTAAATTATAGTTTTTAATATTTTCAGTTGTATAATTATATTTTTAAATATATATTATAGTAATTATATACTTTTAATTACATTTCTAAATATTATAAGTTTTATTTGTGTTATCTTCTATTATAATAATTTAGTTATATTGATTCACTTGTCTTTAATAGATTTATTTATTTTATAAGAATTGAATACAAAGTCTCTTAATAATACATGGCTTAATGCATTAATAATTGGTCTTGAGTAATAAGTCACATTTTAAAATTATTATAAGTGTTGACTAATATGTAACTTAAATTTTTTTTAAAGATGTTACTTAAAATTATTTAAATACAATTGTAACAGTTAAATAATTGTGGTATAGATGTAAATGTAACATTTAAAAGATGGTTGCTTAAAGAAAAGAGAATAACTAAAATATATTGTTTAAAATTATGAAAACAAATGTTGTCTAAATTGGGGAAAAAGTGTGACGTGTTGTAACAATTTAAAACAATATTTTGAAAAACCTGGTGGTCTTAGAAAAAAAATTTGTTACCTTTGAGCAATTACATACTCTATGTTAGAAATCGTGGTTAAATTGTTGTCTAAAGTTAAGGTTACAACTTTTTTAGACTTTAGTAACAATTTTTAATTATTGTTTAAAGTAATAAATGGTATAGTAATATTTTGAAACAAGACTTAGTTTTTGGTATGAATTTGACTTCTAATAGAAATGCATAAAATTAAAGTAAAACTGGACAAATATATAAACTAAAAGATATCTTAATATGAAGATTTAAATGACACTTATGGGTTTTTTATCACATTTCCACAAGTTTAAACGCTTAGCTAATACATAATTCACTTAAAGAAGATGAGATAATAGCAAAGATTTTTTCAAAACACCCAAACAAAACAAAACAAAAAAAAATAAAATTAACAAAACCACAAAATTACAGTTTTGTAGCTGAAAACTTTGGAACTAAAACCGAAATAAAAAACAATGCAAATATGTGACGAATTTTAGAAATTAGTGGCTAAAATTTAGGATTTAGAGTGAAACTTTTGTCGTACACTTGTCTACAAAATGATTTATATGTGTTGATTTTTTTATTCTTATAATTTTAGTCAAACTCTCTCTTTTATTTTCGTCTCAAATGTATGCACTCTATTTAAAATCCTTTTTTATATCTTGAAATCACTTAAGAATTTGTTTTACCACGACTTTCACAACACCTAAAATGCTAGCTTAAAAAGAGATCTATTTTTAAATAATAATAATAATAATAATAATAATAATAATGTAAACAATTGTAAATTAAGAGTGTCAAGAGATAAAATCTAGAAAAACTCAGTTGAAAATGTAATACTTCAAAAAAAAAATTATTATAACAGTACTAAAAGAATTCAAAAAATGACAAATTAGAATTATCGCAAATTTAGAAATAAACAAATGAATTCCTAAATAATAACTCTAGAATTTAATTAAACACTTTGTCAAATCTAATTGTATTTAAAAATTATTGATTTAATAATTTTTAAGAGAAAGTTAAAGTAATAATATATATAATATATATATATATATATATATAGTCACTTATAATTAAAAAAAAAAAAACAGTCCTTTGAAATAATACTTATCATTAAGCAACTTTAAAATAAATGATATATTACAACTAAGACTATAATTTTTTATTATTACTGTTATTGTCATTTGTATAAAATGTTTATAAATAAAATTGATAATTTAATTATTAATTATAAATTATTGAAAAGTAATTAATAAATAGTTTTTTTTTGGAATTTTGAATAATTTAATAAATAATTAAAAGGTATTGTTTTAAACTATTTTTAGTGATTTTTGAACGTTTAATCAGTGACAAATGATGAAATGACGATAAAGTAGTATATATTTTATGGTAATTTTTAATTTTAAAAATATAATAAATTATATAAAATAAAAGTAAATTTTCTTATAGATTTATGCAATAAGTAAACACTGAATGAAAATCATAATAGAAATGTATTTGGAGGATTTTCATTGATAATAACCTTTTTTTATTATTATTTTCACGCAAAAAATACCAATATTTAAAATAAATTTATCACAAATTCGTTTTGACACAAATAAACTTAGTTTATGTAACTATTATTGTTTTTTATAAATTAATCGATAATGATTATTTTAGTGGAACAATAATTTTGTAACTCTCTATAATGTCCATAACCTCTCAATAGCCACTACATAAATGGATCAACCCATGTATTCACATCAAACTCCCAACACAATATCCATAATTTCTCATGCAAAAATAAATCAATTTATTTATTTTTTCCAAAAATTAACATATAATTCTATTATAACTAATAAATAATAATCCACAAAACTTAACAAAAACACCTGTTTTAAATATGGAGTGGAATTCTTAGAAAAATATGTGGATGTGGATGGGTGATTCTTCAAAAAAAAAAATTCTTTTTTTGATTGGTGATTCTTCTTCGTGAACCTTAGCGACCTCTAGGGTTAGGGTTCCTTTTCCTTTCATTTCTATTATGCTCGTATAATTTTATTCATAAATTGAACATAACACTTTAATTATTAAAGTAAACATCTAAAAAAGAGTACTTCCTCTTTATTTTGTGGAAAACATATTTTATTTTCCTATCTTTTTGAGATCTTGTTGAATTATTTCATTATTATTTTTTAACTAATCAAAATTTAAATGTTTTTTCTTCTTCTTCTTATCTTATCATTATCTTCTTAAGAAATTAAAGTATAAAGGTCAAGCTAATTAAAAAGAAGAATGGGGACAAAGAACAGAAGAATATTCAGGTAGGCACATAGAAAAGAGTAAAATGTAATTTGTGGTGTAAGCCTGTAAGGTTCCTTCTCCCATGCTGTGCCACTGTTGCCTTGCATGCGGTCATCGTGTTGTCGAACCTTCATTGGATTATAAGCTCGTTTTTCTCTCCCTCTAAACTCTAACTATGCACCTATAAACTTCATTTTTTAAAAATTAACTTAAGAAATTCAAAATAATTATAAAAGAGTTTTATAAATTAACTTTTCCTGTTTTTCTCTTAAAAACTTTTACAGAAAAATTTGTTATTTAATAAACTTTTATCTCAGGAAGATTCATATGAGAATTTGACCACTTTAAAATCAGTTTATAAAATTTTATGTTGGAATTTGAATTAATTTCCTGTAAAGAATTTATAGTTTAAGAAACTTCTTCCTTTTAGCCAACGCCATTAGAAAAGAATCATTTTAGAAAAGGTTTTGAAAATCAATACAAATATTCGTTTATAATATTTAGAGTACAAAAACATAATGTAATTAACTACTATTCTATAATTTTACTCACATGCGAACGTGACAAACGTGACTAAGTTTTCATGAAGCCAAAGAAAAGGATTTTTTATACATGTATTATTTAAAAATATAGAATTCTTTATCCTTTTTTATAAATCCTATAATTCATTACTTCTAATCATTATCATTATTTCGAAATTATCTGATTAATTAATTATTTAAAGTTGGGCATCAGTTCGTGTTAAAATATTTTTTTAGCAACATTTTAGAAAAACTCTGTTCGAAAATATTGATTGATTCATTTTTTAAGCACTTTGTGTAAGAGAGAGGGAAGGTATAGGGGAACCAGAAAGAGATCTATTACGTAAGAAGAATATGAAACAACTTATATGTAGTAAAAAACATGAACCAACATATATGTATATATATCATGAGTACACTATAAAATTAATTCATATAATAATACTGAGACTTCGTGCCTTTCTTGTTTTTTTGGTAAATAAAGAGATACTATAAGAAGATGGGAAAAAACAAGACGAAAATGGATATAAAATACAAATCAGTTTTGAGAAATGACAACTTAAAAGAAAAAAATGAGAGAATATAGATCAAATATAAAATATAAAATAAAATTAATTGTGATATGCAGTTAAAGTGATAAATAAGTAATAAGAAAATTGGAAATCAAAATAGAGGATGTCTATATTAAGTGTCATAACATTAATTGTCACATACATAATAATATTAATTATTTAGATAATATAAATTAAATAATTTGAAAAAACATTGTTTATCTTTTAAAGATAAAACATCTTTGATATACTTTTTTTCTAATTTTTTTATAAATTTTTTTTTTTTTTTAAATTACAAAATAAATATAACATATTTTCACGTTAAATAATATATTAAGTTAATATTTTAATCATGTTTTTTATTTATGAAAGTATATTTTTGTATTTTAAAATGATTAGTGATAAAATATGATTAAATATGGGTGAAATAGTGATTTATTAGAAAAAAATATTTTTAATTAATAAATCTTAAAGAAAAAAAATTAAAACATATGTATAATCTTTTAACATATATTCAAAGTATTAAATAAATGCTTTGCTGACCGAACTTAAATTTTAATTACAGGAAATGTCTCAAGTTCAAATAAGGAAATTGAAAAAAAAGTATTGTTGAGATACATTCTGTTATTAAAATGATTAACTACAATCTTCAATACATATTAGTTATCTTATGTAGTTTATATTGCATGAATAATATAATTAAAATATTAATAGCATATATTATTGAGAGAAGAAATAAAAGATTCATCTCTGATTAAACAGAAATGATTTGACAAGTTGCTAAAGGTAGGATGTACGAGCATGTATTATTACGCATAGTGCTTTTTCTGACTTCAACCACTAGCCAATCAAGAACCGATTCAATGGACCCCTACGTTGTATAAAGGAGAATTAATTACATTTCTTAAATTAATATGTATTCATCTTAATTATATATTTTTTTAATAACATCTCTAGAATTAGTTTGTAAAACCACAAAACTGTAAGAAAATAAGAATTTTCCATGGTTTTAAAAATACTAGGTAATCCAATAATAAAAGATTTACAAAATTAAGATTCTGCGATAATTATTTTTTGGATTGCTAACGTAAATATTTTTAAAATAGTTCAAGACCAGATTAATTTATTCATGACGTTTTAATTTGCTAGACATACATTATTGTTTATAAGTTTTTTTTCTTGAATCAAACTAGATTGATTTATTACATTATTTTTACATATAGAGTTATTATATCACGTTTGAAATATTTTTTAATTTTAAATTAAAATTCTTAACATGAAATATTAGATTGATGATGAAAATAAAAATGGGGATATTTTATAGTTTAATATTTAACTTAATAAAAAAGTGAGAAGTTAATAATTTTAGGAATGTTACTGCTGTTACGTTTGTAGAGATTTTATTTCAGGATCTTAACTCAAATGTAAATTGTATGTAAAAAAATACATTAAGTATTTATTTTCAGTGAAAATTTTACGCGATATTTAAAATTGCAATACCATTATTCATTGATAAGTTTATTTCCAAAAAAAATAATAATAATGTAAGGATCAAACTAAACTTTTAGATATTTTTAGGTGAAAATGATACTTTTAGAGTGTATTTTTTATCTTTAGTTGTGTTTTATATTCTAATAATAATAATAATAATAATAATAATAATAATAATAATAATAATAATTTTCATATTTTCATATCATTGTAACTAGGACTTTTAGTTCCTCGACCTCTCAAAATATCTTCATAAGAATGTGTTCTACAATAATCTAATAAATATTACTGTTACATATTCGACGTGGTGCTAATTCATCCGCAACCTAGCTAATGGTATATATGTTATATCTATTAGACAAACTTCTGTGTATGATATATCTTAGAATTATTTCATGTGTCTCTTTTATTTTAAAATATATATCTTCTTCATCTTTTAGTTAATTAAATTAATGTTACGTAATAATTTTCCATAATAAAAAATATAAAATAACCTTTTCATTGGAATATATATATAAATAGTTTGTAAAAATGTGGATTGGAAGAGAATGAAAAATAGTTTGTAAAAAACTTATAACCATAAGGAAAATAATTTAAAATATATATATATATATATATATATATATATATTTCTACTTACCATTTTATTCATTCTCCAAACAAAATGTTAATAATTAGTTTATGAAAACCCTATTTCAGCTCTACAAGCTTTGATAAGAAGAAAATATCTTTAATAAACAAGGTGGGTATTAGATTCCCTCAACATTTGGTTGCGAAAGAGCAAAGGGTGTCCCAATTTTTTGCGCAACTCCTGTACCTACACGTGTAATGATTTGGGTGTAACTGTATAAATTGGTCTTGACACTTGTCAAACACTCTAAACTCATGACATCAACATTCAGCTTCCACAGATTTTCTGTGCTTCGTAACCCTAAATTATGTACAACGTGTAGATGAAAAGTGTACTACTCCTATTTCGAGTATATTTCGATTATAGATACTAATATTTTATTCCTTAGTTCTGTAATCTAATACTTTATTAATTCAATAGAATAAATAATGTAAAAATAAACTTTACTGTTTAGTTTTATTTATGAAATTTAAGAATATATTAATATATATTATCATTAAAGTAAGTACGTATATATACTTATTCTTATAATCGATTATTGAAACTCACTCTCAGAAACTTCTTTCATTTTTTAAAGAGACTCATCTTTTTTCACAAGTCGTCCAATAACAATCTATTTTTCAGTAAAAATAAAAACGAAAATATTTTAAATTAGAAAGATGAAGCTTAAGTATAATATATGCATATTAAAATTTAAATTTAAATAAAAATAAAATCATTTTTATATTATTATTTATTCGTAACTTTTTTAATGTATGATAGGTTTATTAACTTCAATAATAGTTATCTATAAAAATATAAAGAATAATTTTATTGACTATTTTGTTTAATTTTTTAGATTAACAAAACATGCCAATGAACTTTTCTATGATTAAAAAGCCAAATGTTATTTTTTAGAGTATATATATTTCATTTGGATAAAATCAGCATGATTTTTTTTATGATGTGTATTCTATGAATTTCAAAAGATATATTTGGTTTTTATAATTCTTTTCATTATTAATAATAAAAAGTTTTCATTTCATTTTTATTAATGAAAAATATTCACTGTAAATTGTTTATCATTTACTTACAAATAACGAATATTAAATATCACTTTTTTTTTGTTAACACTGCTTTTATATTACAAAAACTAAATTGTTCGCTTAGATTTTTCTCTCTCTTAGTTTTATACTAATTACTATGATACAACACACATACATTTATTTGATAGTAGTATATGTAACTTTTAAACAAAGACTAGTATTTAATTTGTATCAATGATGTTTATTATTGTTTTTAAATTTTAAAAGGTCAAAATTTCATTAACTAAATTTCTTGCATTTTAGTCTAAATGATTTACTATTTATAATTAATCTCTTAAATGTCTTCCAAAAAAACTTCTTAAATATTTTTATATTTTATTCATATATATATAAATATCCGTATAATTTTCAGAATTGTTGAAAGTGGGTGTAGAAAAACGAAGTTCCAAGGTTTAGAGTTCCGTACTTCTGTCAATTCTCAGAAGTTTCTTGTTCAACTCACCTCTTCCATCATCTACAGCTCACTTCCAACTAAGATTTTAATAAATCATCAAGAAGAAAAAATAACTCTAACTACCAACTTCATTAAAGATTTAAAAGGAAAAATACTAATAGGTATTAAGCAATTTTCGTCAAATAATGCAAATGTTTGTTTTTGGTTTTAAATCTTGTCTAACTCATTTTTTTTCTAACTTTCACTGGATATTGAACAACTTATCACTTCGTGTTGTCGCTTTCGTAATAAATAACACCGTTGAATTAAACAACAGGTAAAACCAACATTTTGTTTCGAATTTTTATTTAGGTTTCATTATCGTATACTATATGTTTATTTAATTATGGTTACTTTAATTTTTAATTTATTATTTGCTCATAATTTTTTCTTTATTTTCGAAGTGGTATCCCAATGGAAGTTCATTTATATATGTAATGTTACACTGATAATTAAGTTAATATACTAGAGTCACAAAAAAAAAAGAAACTATTAATTAAGTCAATGGTTTTTGAAACAAAAATATTAATCATATACTCATACCTATAATAGAATTTTATTTATACTCATAAACTTAAAAATTATACTTCGAATCATACATTTATTATTTATCAACCATATTAACCATGACTACTTTCTCTTACATTAAGTATGTAGTATAGTTTAAAGTAAACATTTTGTTCATATTAAAATAAATTTATGCTTGAAATTGAAAAAAAAAAATCTCTTTTCACATTGATTTCTTTGACATAAAGTTTATAGCTTTATTTATAACCAAAATATAGCAACGCATTTGAGAGATGATTCTTATTTGACTATTGATGGAAATGAAAGAATGTGCTTTGCAACATTTTTTAAGTAACAGTACGATATAATAGTGGAGATAATAATCCTATTAACCTATATACCCACATTAATCGTGAGAATTTGCAGAGGTAAAACAGGAACAGAATGAACAAAGAACAACCTTGTCTCTTTCTCTGTGCCTGAATAAAATTACCAATTTATTCATTTATATTTTTCTGTAACTTCTATTCTAGTCCTCTTCGTTCAAAATGACAGGTTTTGAGATGTTTAATTGTTAATTAAGACTTAGTTAATTAACAACATCAATGCCACGTAAATGCATGCGTTTATTAATAAAGATGAAAAATATTGCTGCTAAAAGTTAAGCTAAAAAAAACTACAAAGATAAAAGATGTAAAGAAAAGAAACCTATCTTAATAGTAGCCTTGAAGAGGCTATAAATATGTAGTTCATGCTCCCATTCTCTTCACCAGTAATCAAGTCATATTTTCTAGTTTTTTCCACTCTTCTATTTCCTCCTTTTCCTTGTTGCTGTGACAATGGCAAGGGTGTCCACAGATCCACTAGTTATTGGGAGAGTCATAGGAGATGTTCTTGATTCTTTCACTCCAAACATAAAAATGACTGTGACGTACAGTAAGAAGCAAGTCTACAATGGCCATGAACTCTTCCCTTCCACAGTGACCACACGCCCCAGGGTTGATATTGGTGGAGGAGATATGAGGTCCTTCTTTACACTGGTATATTTACATATATACGTATATTTTTATAACCCCTTAATATCTTTTTCCTCTCATTTTCTTTTCTTTATTGAATAAAAAAGAACTTTATATTTATGTGTGTGTGTTTTTTTATACATAATTCTTTCGAAACTTTAACTTCAATCATTTGAAATAAATGTCTCCTTTTGTCTTTGCAGATTATGACAGACCCGGATGTCCCAGGCCCTAGTGACCCTTGTCTGAGAGAACATTTGCATTGGTACTGTAATAGATATTGCCTGAAATTAACCATTTATATTTTGCCTGATTTGTTGGCCGAATAATCTGTATCATCATTACTTGAAAACCAAACCAATTCTAAATGAGAGAAGGAAAAACTCTGAATCAGTAAACTTAGAAGAAATAATGTCTGCAACTAATTATTCGGAGGTTCCAGTGCCATTCAGAATATGGTGTAGTCGTTGGTAGAATTAATGTTAAGAAAACTCAAGTTATATTTTATGAAGGGTTGTAAGTTCTAAGTTCTAACCAAAGACCTAATTTTATTATATATATATATATATATATATATATATATATATATATATATATATATATTTATATATATATAATT
>Ga0099824_1009405_pt1 | contig 12047 bp, 9 predicted proteins | sample SiratrowhiteBW_FD_76837 | JGI IMG/M metagenome (GOLD analysis project Ga0099824, IMG submission 76837) | Root nodule microbial communities of legume samples collected from California, USA - Siratro white BW | ecosystem: Host-associated > Plants > Roots > Nodule | place: USA: California... | reverse complement strand
TTATTTTTTTTAATTTATATAAAATTAATTTTTTTTTTATAAAATAAAATAATTTTGTGAAAGGTTAGAAAAATTTTTTTTTTTTTTTTTTTTTTTTTTTTTAAGTAAAAAAGAGTACAGAAATTGAAGATCCCATTTCTCAACTACTCTCTTAGGTGCGGGAAGACCAGATTGGCGTTGAAATCGTGTGCGCAAATTCGTTGAGAGGTGTTTGTCTTGTTTTCCAACCATTGCGTTTCTTTTGTTTTAATACAAACTTTCACGCCCAAACGTGTGAACCAGAAACCTCTACTCAAGCCTTTTACTTTCTCTTTCTACAGACAAAGAGAGAAGGAACTCGCTTCAAGAATTAAACGAAGAAAGCGTATTGCAAGCGAGGCTACATTTTTTGATGAGGACGTCGTCGTTTGGGAGATGCAGCAGCGGCGAGTTCCAATTGTCGGAGAGCTACGGCACCTTGTCGCCGGCGGCCGGAGGACGCGCCTTCGGCGCAATGATGCCGGTGTTCCTCAACGATCTCCGGAGCAACCACCACAAGGAGCTCGTGGAGATCACGCTGGAGCTCGAGAACGACGCCGTGGTGCTCTGCAATGTGACGCCGGCGGCCGCGTATTCCGCTCCCAATGCTTCTCCGTCGTCGAGCAGCGGAGGTGACGCCGCCGGCGGCGGCGGCGGCGTGGCGCGGAGCCTCTCTATTACGTCGAGGATTCGTAGGAAGTTCCCGTGGCTGCGGTCGTTGTCGTCGGCGTCGGTGGAGAGTGTTGCCGCCGCTGAAGATCCGGTGACGACGGCGCGAAATGCGCGGAAGATGAGAGCGAAGCTTGAACGGACGAGGTCGAGCGCGCAGAGAGCTCTGAAAGGTCTGAGATTCATCAGCAAGTCCGGCGAAGCCAGCGAGGAGTTGTGGGGAAAGGTGCAAGAACGGTTCAGCTTGTTGGCCAAGGATGGCTTACTCGCTCGAGAAGACTTCGGTGAATGCATTGGTAAGGAAGGATTTATAATTCAAATCAAATTCATTAAGAAATAACCTTAATCACATTTTTAGTTCGTGAAATAACATAGGATGCTATAATTCAAATACTGAGCCCAAGGCATAGTTTTAGTAAAATAATTATAAATTTGTGGGAAATTGAATGATGAAAGGGATGGAAGATTCGAAGGAATTTGCAGTGTGTATATTCGACGCATTGACTCGGAGGAAGGAAAGGAGAGTTAGTACCATAAACAGAGAAGAGTTGCACGACTTCTGGTTGCAAATTTCAGACCAGAGTTTTGATGCTCGCCTCCAGATTTTCTTTGACATGTAAGTTTTTCATCATCTTTTCTTATACTCATATTTTCTCTTTCGAATCATTAACAAACATTGTTTGTCTCCCTTCACATGCCCAAAATTTTCGTCCTTCTCACAAACAAAACTACTTCATAATATAAACTAACTTTAATTCTTAATTTAACTATTAACTAGTAGATAATTTCTTAACTTATACATTTTTTTATGCGATAGTTTTTCAATTTATTCTATTGTATATATATATGTATGTATGTATTTTTATTATTACTTTTAATTTGGTATCATGGACCTGTTGGAGTTACACAATTTGATAGCTGGAATAGTAGAGTTAGGCGACACATGTTGAAAGAAAATGCTGGTCCAAACGTGTATCTCTTAAGCTTCTCTAGTTTAAACTGGAGAGCCCCTTAGTCTATGCTTCTGTAGAAGATACAAACAAAATAATGATATCTTATCTATATGTACTATTATTTTTACACCAACCTATTAGCTTTCATTTCACTCAATCTTCAAACATCTTGTATGTAGAATTTTTATTTCTATTTTGTAGATTTTTGTACAATTTGTGATTCTAACATAATCTTCTTTTTTGTTATTCCTACTCACTAATGACTTTTTTACTTTTGAATTTAATAGAAAATAGTAAATTATTTTGAGTGAATTTGGTCTTCACTTGAAATTAAATTAGGATATATTAATCTTCATATAAAATGTATATAGATAATTTCATTTAATAGAAAGTGACAGACAGACCCTTCAGTTCGAATAAATAATCATGTATTTAAATATGGCAACTACAATATAATTGTTTTTTAATCACCTTTGGCATTGTTCTTTAAATGTTAAATAAATTAAAAAGTTGTTTATTTCAGGGCAGACAGTAACGAGGACGGAAGAATTACTAGAGAGGAAGTACAAGAGGTTAGATTTAAGATGTTCAAGAAACACATATATCCACTAAACTCTTGTTATTTTATGAAGTTTCACCATCATTTGTAAAATTAATCTTTAATCAACACTAATTTCTTAAATCTCATAATAGTGTCTAACCTATGACACCCCTAATGTTAAGTTTAGCAACAACTTCTTAGAATAATTGTCTCTTTTATAGAGAATTTATTATTTTATAGACAAATATGCTCACATGAGAGATATTTAAAATGATATTGAAAAATTGAATGGGAGATAAATAAAATAAAATTGGACATAAAAAATAAGAATTTTCCAAAATTCGCTTGAATTTTTAATTAGGTGTGAATTACTTATTATCATTATTATTTTATTCCTTGTTAAAAAGAGAAACTGTCCTATATACCTGTGACCTTAAGGTTAAGCTTTATAAGCTTTAAGCAATAGATTTAAGAGAAAAACTGTACGAAAAATGCTAACGATAATAAGGAACCATAGGTTAACCGTCAAGCTCATTTAAATACAGAGTTTGATCTGACGTTTGTATAGCTAAATTGACCCATATCTAGAATTTTAATTCCATATGTACCTTGAAAATTATATCTACTCATCAATATGTTTTGATAAACTCTTCAATAAAAATATTAAAAAAATATAGACAAAATAAAATGGATCTTCTAGAATTTTATTTCATATGTAATTTGAAAATTACTTTAGGTCATCTTTTATGTTTGGATAAAAATATAAAATTGATTTTTTATAAATTAAAATTAATGCATGTATAAGTTAAAATTATTATTTTTTTAAATTGTATAAAAGAGTTTTTATAAATTCATTTATATATAAAATAATTTCAGTTTATGTATAAATTAATTTTAATCAATGAAAAAGTTAATTTTATTTTTTAGAAGATTTTATAAAAAAATTGGTAAAAAAAATATGTCATATAAATAAACAAAATTTATTATCCTGTTAAAATAACTTCATGAATTAATTAGTAAAGGAAAGTAGATAGAGTAAACTGAAATATATTAATTTAATGGGGGGAAGCTTGCATTGCTCCCCCACATTCTACCCACTAATTGAATCAAATTTTAAGATGCATTACGATATATTCAAGAATCAAGAAAAAGAGAAAAAAATAGCGAAAGATATATATTGGATTGTGAGACGGTTTTTGAAATTACATTACTTATTGCTGACGTGAATATTATGTCTTGTTCATACGCTTTGCTTTTAATCTTATTTAACAGCTCATAATGCTCAGTGCTTCCGCAAACAAGTTATCAAAGCTAAAGGAGCAAGCTGAAGGATACGCTTCGTTAATAATGGAAGAATTAGATCCAGAAAATCTGGGTTATATTGAGGTAAGAGTGCGGAAGAAGACATAAATACCCTCTGTCTTAGATCTGCTTAACTTATCATTGAAATTAAAAACATTTGTTAACATAATATTAATATTAAATTTATATATTTTTAAAATCATTTTTAACATTAATAAGGAGTTTTTTTTATGAATTTTAATTAAGTTCTTTTAATCTCTTTTATTATTAATATATTCAATATTTTTATTTTACTTAAAAGTTAGACTATGTTCTCAATATTTTTTTCATACAACACAAAAATCAGCCTGTCAAATGATTTAAAATATTAATACATTCCACTAATTATTTATTAGTTCTAAAAATTCTTATAATTAAATTTGTTTTTTTGTAAAAAATAATTAACATAAGAGATATTTTAAATCGATTCTTTTACCAAACTTGGTTCTTAAAATAAGATTGGACGGAGTAATTTGAAACTTTAAAACAGTTAATTACATTTTTAAAAAAGAAGAAAGTTAACAGAGCAATATACTGTTACAGCCATATAACTTAGGAGATTATTGAACTTTTGTGTTACAATTTTTGAGACTTTTTCTTGATCACTAAAATTATTGTCGTTATTCAGCTGTGGCAGCTAGAAATGTTGTTACTGGAGAAAGATAGGTACATGAACTACAGCAGACAACTGAGCAGCGCAAGTGTAAACTGGAGTCAAAATATGAGCGACACAAGGCCTAGAAATGATATACAACGATTGCGCAGGACCCTCCAATGCCTTGCATTAGAGTATTGGAGAAGGGGTTGGATTTTGTTATTATGGTTAGTAACCATTGGTAGCCTCTTTGGCTGGAAATTTTACCAGTATAGAAACAGATCAACTTTCCAAGTTATGAGCTACTGCATACCAGTAGCCAAGGGTGCTGCCGAGACACTGAAGTTCAACATGGCTCTCATCCTCTTACCAGTTTGTCGAAACACTCTCACATGGCTTCGTTCCACCGGAGCCAGGAAATTTGTGCCCTTCGATGACAACATTAATTTTCACAAGGTAAGACAGAAGTCAGCTTGTTTAGAACATGTTTATTTTTATTATACGTTTTAAATTTAATAACTATGGAAAATGTTAATAATAATAATAATAATTATTATTATTATTACTATTATTGTTCTTATTATAAGAATTGCAAAGAAACTTTTATTATGATATGTAAAATACATTTTCTCATAATTTTTTAATACATTTTTTATGATTTATAATATTGTTTAATTCTTTAATCAATGTGACACGGGTTAACAAGATCTTAACTAAATAAAGTTGTTCAAAAAATTAATGAAAGATAATACATGATAACAAAATTGTACTAAGTAGAATTTAAAAAGAAATTAATGGTTTATAATTATTTTTAATAACCTTTTTCTTTCGGTTTAAAGCATTATTCTTTTTCTCAAACAGCTCTTAAAGTAAATAAATTATATAGTATTAAAAAAATATTCATATTAATTCTAAATATTAGCAAAATATATGATAAAAATAAATCTACTTCATAACTTATTTTAATAATATAATAATATATATTATTATTTTTAAGTTAAAAACATAATTAAAATATTAATATAATTATAATGCTAGTCGTATAGGCTCTGTTTTTAGGTTCTTAATTGACACGAGTTCACTTGCTCTCCAAAAGTGACAAACATTGAAATGAAGCTGATACAAATTGCTTGACAATTTGATTTTGTCGCCGTCCTTTTCTACAGATGATTGCATTCGCCATAGCTGTTGCAGTCGCCGTTCATGCCGGCAATCACCTGGCGTGTGATTTCCCGCTTCTCGTAAACTCATCTCCGGAAAAATTTTCACTTATATCTTCAGATTTCAATAACAGAAGACCCACTTACAAATCACTTCTGACCGGTGTAGAAGGCGTAACTGGAATTTCAATGGTTATTCTCATGCTCATCTCTTTCACTCTAGCAACTCACCACTTCCGGAGAAACGCATTGAGGCTTCCTTCGCCCTTTAACAGATTGACTGGCTTCAACGCATTTTGGTACTCACACCACCTTTTTGCTCTCGTCTACGTTCTGCTACTCGTCCATGGAACATTCTTGTATTTGACCCATCGCTGGTACCAGAAAACGGTAAGAATTTCAACTGCTATGAACAAGAAGCATAGGGATAAGTTGAAAGTAATTTTCTTTCCTTTTTATTCCAGACGTGGATGTATATCTCTGTTCCTCTGTTGCTGTACATAGCAGAGCGTACTCTACGCACTCGAAGATCAGCACATTACACGGTGAAAATTCTGAAGGTAATCATCCAAATAATTGAAACTCTATCTCCTTTTCCATCTCCCACTTAGCTTACCGTAAGAATCTATAAAGATATAACATAACATGAGAAATTTTTTTTTTTTTTCGTTACAAATTTGCTAATATTGATCTAGCAGGTTTCGGGGCTACCAGGAAATGTCTTCAGCTTAATCATGTCTAAGCCTAATGGATTCAAGTACAAAAGCGGACAGTACATATTTTTACAATGTCCAAAAATCTCTCCCTTTGAGTGGTATTGTTCTAGTTCTCGGGTCTATTGTAAAAGTTATAGACATGAGTACATGAGGAAATTCAATTTAAATATCGTCTTGAAATACATTTTAGGCACCCGTTTTCCATCACCTCAGCTCCAGGAGATGAGTACCTTAGTGTTCACATCCGGACAGTGGGAGACTGGACCCAAGAACTTAAGCTTCTCCTAACAAAAGAAGATGACAAATCGCCTTCAGTTAAACGTGGTGCGACGTTTGGTGAACTGATGCAACTCGATCAAAGAGGGTAAGTAAAGGCCAGATTTTTTTTTTTCATAAATAGAATGATCAAATGTCTTTGAAGTTTTGATCAAAAGTTGTTCTAGTAACTATTTTGAAAATAGTCGTTTTGGTCTTCCTATTTTTTTAGAACGTGGTGGATTTAGTTCCTGGTCAACTTATTCCGTCTAAATTTCAATATCATAAATTGTTATACGAAGTAGATATTTGTTTCACAGGCAACCGAGGCTGCTTGTTGATGGCACTTATGGAGCTCCAGCACAAGACTACCAGAGCTTTGATGTACTACTCCTCATAGGATTAGGAATTGGAGCAACTCCTTTCATTAGCATTCTCAAAGATCTTCTCAATAACACCAAAACAATGGATGAACTCGGGGTAAAGTGCAAACTCTGGCTCTATTTCAGAAAATATAATTATTCCACTTCCATCTTCGGTTATCAATTTTTATAAGGTGAGGTGCAGGAACCATCAAACACAGAAACAAGTCAAACAACCAGATCAGATGAGAGCTCCAATAGTTTTACATCGTCAAACTTAACACCAGGAGGAAATAAGAGATCACGAAGGACTACCAATGCTTATTTCTACTGGGTTACTAGGGAGCCTGGATCTTTTGAATGGTTTAAAGGAGTAATGGACGAAGTGGCAGAAATGGACCACAAAGTAAAACTAATTATATATCTGTTGTTCATAAATAAGTCTCGACTCTACTTATAAATAGTTTTCTGGTATACTAACTTTCCTCGTTCTTTTGTTTTTATTTTTTAATCTGATTCAGGGGCAAATTGAGCTCCACAACTATCTTACAAGTGTCTATGAAGAGGGGGATGCGAGATCAACCTTAATCACCATGATCCAAGCACTGAACCATGCCAAACATGGTGTTGACATCCTATCAGGCACTCGGGTAAGATCTTCAGTACCTGGAGTTCTGAACACAAAAAGAACAAGGTTTATTGTTTGTGCTTATTGTGATTACACACCTAAACATTATCAAGTGACCATTTTCCTTTTGTTGTTTTTCAATTGCAGGTAAGGACACACTTTGCTAGGCCTAATTGGAAAGAGGTTTTCAACAAGATTGCCTCTAAACATCCGTTTTCTACAGTAGGTAAATTACTAGCCACAAAGTGCAGAACCATTTTCAAAGAGAGGATATTGAATTTTCCTTCTTTTTTTTCCTGCTTAATTGCCTATGCTATGCTTCACATAAGGTCAGGCCCTAGGTCCTCTCTTACTATCCACACAACACTACAAATATGCTTAGAAGTATAGGTTACTGATAAAAATTAAGATAAAGGTGTAGTAACCGGTTGAAAATATGAACAATACTAAAGTACTAAAGTATATGCTGATCATTTACATGAAACTATAGATCCACTTGTTCAATACAAATATGAAGAAATGGATAGCTAGTGCACAATTTTTCAATAATTTATTATTTACACTAATAAAATTATGAGTTAGTTTAAAGTATCTTACTAATAATACAAGTCTTAACAATTTAATTTTCGTAAGATAGAAGTTATACTAATAAAAGTAATCCGGGAATTTAGTTAAAAATGAAAGCCAAAGTAGTTAAAATGTAAGGAAAGTTAACCGTTCCTTTTTAAAAAACCTGCTATTGGGAAAGTTAAAGAAGTATTCCAGTTAATTAAGTCAATTTTTTTTTTTATCAACAATGATAAGAAGATTAAAACATATGACCTGATGTTCATATTAAAAACAAATAATATTTTTACCACTATAACAATTATTTAACAACTATAATTTAATAATACAAATAATGATTGATAAATTAAATAAATTTTTCATCTGGTTATATATTTAAATAAAATTGTTAATATACCATTACTTTATTCACAAATTCTTTATTATCAGGTCTACTCATATCAGTTAATTAAGTCAATTAATAATTATTAATTAACCGTTGTTCAATATGATTAAATAGTTAATCAGGTAGCTAATCCTAAAAGAACATTAGTATTAGTAACTGAGATTTAAAACAGAAACGGCTCAGTTGCAAACCATCCCTCTGCATGAGGAGCACATGCAGGCAGGCTAAGCAGTGAGGTTTTTTGGTACACTTTTGTTTGATGTATTAACTTATAAAGCTTGATCCATATTTGTTACTTGTCAATATTAGTAAATTTTAACAAACAAATGTATAAAACTTGCAGGGGTGTTCTATTGCGGGATGCCGGTATTGGCAAAGGAGCTAAAGAAGCTATCACTTGAACTGAGCCACAGGACAACTACACGCTTCGAGTTTCACAAGGAGTACTTCTGATATAGGAAATGAAATCTGAACAACTTTTGCTTATTCTTTTGTATTTACCAATTAGATTATTCAAAAGGGAAATTAAGAAATGTTTAGGCCGTAGTAGGAATGAAGCAACATGTAATTATAGCATATTTGATACAAAAATACAGTACAGTAAAAAATCCAATAACAGAGGAAAGTTTACATGCAATTTCAGTCTAAGGCGAACACCGTTTACGCAAGTGCAAACACATGATCTGAAAACCGGTAACAGTGGAACTGTGGAATCATCCGTAAACTCTATGAACAACCTATAGGAAAAAGGTGATACACGATAGAAATCTTGCACATTTCCAGTGCGTGACCTTTATCCTCTCACTAATTGCCTTTTCTTTTTTTAACTCTAAAGACCAGTTAATATCAACATTTTAAGATTTACATTATGATCTAATCCTATAAAATTGTTATAAGGAACTACTTCAGAATGTCTACCAGCACATGATACTTAGTAAGTTCAAACTTAATTTATTCTTATCGAATTATGGAAAGATGAAGTTTATAGCTTTTATATATTGTAAATTAGTCTTATTTTTAATTGACCTAACACACTCTCTCACATTGAAAATATCGACAGTGAGAATCCACGGGTATGCGATGTGAAAGATTTCTTTTCATTACAAAGCTGAAAAATCACATCGATCTTGATAAAGACTAAATAATTTACTAAAACCATATGATAGAAGCTGCATATCAAAATAATGGAGGATCTAACACAGTCAAACAATATAGGAATCTCTATAAGCAATCTTCACAAGTCTCTATTCTGATTTAATGGTCACTTTTTACTACTGAATCCATCATAAGCTTAATTACCAATCACCAATCAGTTAGATCAAATCCAACTACTCTTAACTCAAAACTCGATGTCATATTCTCAAAGAAATATATAAAATATTACCCTTTCACCTTATATACCAGCTACTTTGCATACAAGATTTCTTTGATTGGTTGAACAACCCATTTTCAACACATCATGAAGACATTTTTACTATTCCCTCAAGACTAATTATTTTTCCACCATTTGTTGTGCACATACAAGAAAATTAAGGAAAGTTAAACTAGTTCACTGTTATGTAAATTTTTGAAATCTTTGACAATTATTTCATGTGTATGTCATGAGATATACTAATCTTAAAGATTTTCGGTCCTTTTATGAAAAACACTATCTACCACTTAGTATCAGTGTGACATACATTAATTAGCTTCGATTTCAGCTTATGTGATACATAAGTTAGAATCATTTGTGTAGCATTTATCTTGACACTGACACATGTTTATTAACATTCAGTAGCTTAATTCTTCCAACTTTAAAACGGTAAACACATTAAATATATCTTAACGTGTCAAAAGGACATACATGCTTTTGTTTTTCTTTTACATACATTCATTCGATCTTATTATTAATGCAGCCACAAATAGGGTGGTTATTATATTATTATATTCTTAGTCTTCTTTTCTATAGTCCTCACTGCTATAAGGGCTGAAAGCCTCTGTGATCCAGTTCTTCTTCCTCCAGGAACTCCAGCCAATATCTTCACACATTTCATCACTATGGTTGATGCTATAAGTTGAAATGCAATGCCTTTTGTAAAATCTGGTTGACCTTTTCATGACATCCATCTCCTCAAGTGTGTGTGAAAGCATCTTCTCAACAGGAGGGAGCTCAAATTTGTTATCTACTAGTGCAGATAGCCACATGGAACGTATCTCTGAAGTGGCAAGATTTGAAACACTCTCAATATAACCCACAAAGGCCATGTTTGGAATCAATGGATGGATGGTTCCCCTGCAATACAATAAATGACTTACCAATTAGGTCTCAATAATTATCTAAAATTCTGTAACAAATTTACGAGATGAGACAAAACTCTCACTATATAAATTTTCTTTTTCTAAAACATATTTATGAAAAAAAAAAAGAGTTTAAAGACAAAACCCTAAGTGCAATCATTCAAAATCAAGATAGTCCTTTACCTATATAAGGGAATAAGCCCAGATGGGTAATCTAACAAGTTGCGGAAAGGGTGTGGTAAGATTGTTTTGAGCTTTTTCTTTCCATCGAAGCCTGTAGCAAGAAGCACAACATCAGCCTCTAGTTTAGAGTGGTCTTCAATTTCAATTCCCCTACTCCAGAAGGACCAATTTGATGCTCTTTTGAAGACAATTTTTCCCTTATCAGCTTCAGAGAAGAAATTTTCGGGCACAATAGCCATTTGACAAGATCCATAGTCCTCCTCAAAGGGGTGCTCTGGTCTTAGTCCATACTTCTGCAATGGCAGTTTCCACAGCAGGTAGGATTCAATAAACTTGGAAACTCCACTCCTCTGTTAAAAAATAATAATAATTTGAGTAAAATTCTCTACACTATCTACAAGAAAAAAACATACGTTAAAGAACGGTAATTTACCAAGGGAGATAGGAGGAGGCACAGAAGGGCTTTGAGTAAACCTTGATTAGGTCTTTGGTGAAGGAACTGAGAAAATCTTGTTGAGTAGAATATGGAAAATGGCAATCCCCAAATCCAATAATGGGGAACTATCCAATGTGGAGTCCTCACTATCATGGTGCATGCTTCTCCCTCAGGACCTTCAAGCACCAAGTTCTTTGGTGTTAAAATTTAGTTCAAAAAAATCAGAGTGCTACCAATAAGTGCAAACAAGTCAAAACAAGATATAGGTTTATGTTCTAACAATTTTAACATGTACTCTTGTCTTTAAAGTTGAGTAATCATTTGGCAATATTTTTTCATTCATATATTATTATTTTGTTTTAAAATTTTAATATTGTTTTTGTAGTTTAACATTTTATTATTAAAAAGGAGTTACCGTTTAGTGATTGTCCAAATATCATTTGAATCGTATTATATATGACTTACACACACAAAATTGCTAAACATTTTTTTAGAGTTAACAAAGTACTAATCGACCAATGTCTGCTTATTGAAGTTAATTATTTGGTACAGTTTTTAGAATTATAACAGTTATAATAGTTTTTTTTAACAGTCAAAAATAAATTAAATAAAATAAAATGAGTATTTCATATACACCAATTCAACGTCGAGTAACATGTTTTATTATCAATGTTTTTCACTGGAATGATATTTCCTTTAATTAGTTTTTCATTTAGTAATAAAATAATATAAAATAAAAGGTTTTGCAAAATAAGTAGTTCTTTTTTAAATAAATCTACTTAATTCAAAAGCTAACATTAATATATATATATATATATATATATATATATATATATATATATATTTTTTTTTTTTTTTTTTTTTTTTATTTATTTTTATTTAAATAAATTTTATATTTTTTAATAAAAAAAAAAAAAAAAAAAAAAAAATTTAATTTTTTTTTTTTTTTTTTATTTTTTTT
>Ga0099824_1009399_pt1 | contig 12051 bp, 5 predicted proteins | sample SiratrowhiteBW_FD_76837 | JGI IMG/M metagenome (GOLD analysis project Ga0099824, IMG submission 76837) | Root nodule microbial communities of legume samples collected from California, USA - Siratro white BW | ecosystem: Host-associated > Plants > Roots > Nodule | place: USA: California... | reverse complement strand
TTTATATATATATATATATATATATATATATATATATATATATATATTGATTATTATATTTAACTAATTAAATTATTTTTAATCATAATCAACATGTTAAATTTGAAATTTAATTGCATTAAAATTACAAAACGTATGCAAAACTAAAAAAATAGGTAATAAATATGAATTATTTTTAAAATATGAAAATAAAATTACAGAAAAACTTAGAAATAAGAAAACTACTGATAAAAAATTTATAAAAAAAAATACTATTATTCAAAAGTTAAGGTGAAAAACAATGGACCAACGAGTCCCATTTTTGCCGTAAAAACAGGGTCGAAATTGGCTCACCTCGTTACGGAACAAGTTGGCGGACTAATCCATCAATGTTTTTTAAAAAATTATTATTTTATTAATTTTTTAACCTTTTTAAATATATATTAGGGAAAATACATGCCTTCCCCGCATTCACATTTTTATTGTATTAAAATATATATATATACAATTATATAATTTTATTATTTTTATACTTTTACTATTTTTATAAATAATTAATTTAAAAAGAAAATAATGTGAAACCGGTTAGGAATAAACCTCAGAACTCACAACAAAGAGTAGTTGAATGCTCCAAGATTCCTAAGTATTCAGATTTAGGATGATTACTCAGAACCCTTGTCTTGCGGAAAAGAAAACGCAGCAAAGACCTAAAGTATGGTAAACGCCATAAGGATGATCGGCCAACTCTCACTTCTGAAATTTTCATATTCGTATTTCAAAATCAAAGTTGCTGTTTACATGGGTTTGTTTACTTAAGTAGACCTTTGAGCTTCTAAAAAACTAACCTAACTCTTCAACAGCCTAGAAGCCTCCAAATTTAATGCAGCAGCAGCTTTTTTGGCACACTTTTAGATGACTAATTATTACATCAAATGGGAAAACAAAAAACACAATTTACTAAACATGACTACTCTAAGCCCTATGAAAAATTAATCAAAATACATTTTTATTTAAAATATGCCCACAAAATAATGGGTGACTCTTCAGATTTTAACCTAAGCCCAAAATAGTCCATTTACACTTAAACTAAATCTGGAGATGCATTTTCTATGGGCCATTCTCTTCAAATGATGACTAGTTCTTTCTGCACCCTAATATGTTCTTCCTGCACCCTAATAAAAAATCTTAATACTATAATTACCCTTATATGAGAACCGGATGGCACCTCCATCCGGTTCTCATTACCAAATCAAAATGATAACCGGATAAAACTCATCCAATTGTCATAGTCCAAATCGAAAAATTAATTTGTTTTCGATTTGGATTATGAGAACCGGATGGGTTTCATCCGGTTATCATTTTGATTTGGAAATGAGAATCGGATGACACCTTCATCCGGTTGTCATTTGAAAAAAAATTGACAACCGGATGAGCAGGCCATCCGGTTGTCATTTGAAAAAAAATGACAACCGGATGAGGTGTCATCCGGTTGTCAATTTTTTTCAAATGAGAACCGGATGACCTACTCATCCGGTTCTCATATAAGGGCAATTATGGTATTAAATTTTTTTATTAGGGTGCAGGAAGAATGTATTAGAGTGCAGGAAGAACTCGTCTCAAATGATTTGCTGTTAGCCCAAATCTCCTTCATTTAATTCCTTCATCAGCCCATATCAAATTAAGAACGTGATTAGGCTTCAATTCAATCTTAGACTTTGTTTGCGCAGTCAAAATGTCTTGAATTACCAAAGCATCCTTTGAATTATTTATTTGTACAGGTGCTTGAGGTTGGTTAAACTGCAGCTCTTGATTCTCATAGAAAATGTAATACAATTTAATATATATACATAATTTTATAAAAATCGTATTAAAAAATTATATAATCATTAGTTTTAAAAAAAGAAATTATTTATTCATTTTAAATAAAAGCAAATTATTCAAGTATTTATTTTATTAAATAAATAAATTATTTTTTATATTTACTAAAAGATAAAATTGTCCAACTAAAAGATGACATCAATAGAATGTATAGATATAGTTATTATTTTTTAAAAAAGGAAATTATTTAATTATTTTAAAATAAGAGAAGTTATCAATTGTTTATTTGATTAAATAATTAATTAAATTATTTTTTATATTTATTAAAGAATAAAATTATTCAACTAAAAGATGAAAAAAAAAAATACCAAATGAAGTATTTTTTTTATGCAATGGTATATAAAATATTTATTTATGTAAATATTTTTAAGTATGTATATTATTTTTAATTAAATAAATTAAAAATATTTCTACTTTTATATATTAAATTACTTAACTATAATTAATAATTAAAACTAATTTGTAAAAGCTTATAGTTTGTTGTGTATTTATTTTAAACAACACATACAAAATTTTATTTAAATTTTAATTAAGAAAATATTCAACTGAGACCTATGTTTGTGAGTTGAAAATGTAAAGTTGTCCTACTAAATTTGTGTAGTGACAAATTCACAGATTAAGTCGAACTCATTTTATCTTCCTGATAAGAAAATAGAATATATATTGAAATATATTTTTTTAAGTACGTAAAAGGATCTACAATGCAATTACCTTAAAATAAATTTACAAAAAAATCATTTTATTTTAGACGAGTCTCATCATATCTTATAATTTTTAATCAACTCAATTTATATTTATATGTTTACTTTATTGAAATCTTGTAAAAAACTATAATTATAATTTTTATTTGCAATTTAATATTTTACAATTTAAATAGTTACTTTAATTATTAAAATGTTTTTTATTTTAAGATCCATGATATTATACGAGATTGAATTTTTAATATTAAAATTCACCTTATCAACATGCTTTAATATTTTTTTATAAGATTTAAGTTAAATTTAAGAGCCTTATACAAAGAATGCAGAAGTATCATCGTAGCTTACTATTGCAGTACTAACAGTAACATATAAGAGTGATGCAAGTAAATAATTAACATTAGTATATTCATAAGATTAATTTCGATATTACAAATTACAATTTCTCATATCATTATACAATATAAGCATAAACAAAGTTGGTATTTCTAGGGCAATTCACCCTATCATTTTTTGGAGTAAACCCAACCAAAAAAAAGTTAAATAAGAGCTTATGTACTCATTTTGTAACTGTTGGAAGAACTTAACTTGTAGCATTAGAATTTCTACAACAATCCAAATTGTTAGTTAACTATGTGTGCATGGAATCAGGGTTTGGCCAATATTTCACGTATGAACTGGATCAGGACTTGATACAACAGGAGAACCTCTTGGAAGCTTGAGCAACAGTTGTTGATCCTGTAATAACCTGGCTTCTCCAAATTGAGAAGACACAACCAGAAAGATCAATATCAGAAGCAGAACCATGAAGAAGATCCTTCTGAAACTGTAAGAACAAGACATATCTGTATATAGTAATGAATATTGAAGTTATCTGTATGTGTGTTTGATGTCTTGAAATGGTGAAACAGACAACAGATTGGTGGAGAAATGAGAGATATTGTGATATGAACGTTGTGTAAGAAACAGAATCACATGCAGGTGTATATATATAGGGTTTCTGTGATACGTGTCTCTGTTAAACTGGTTTAATAAAAGAAAAGCTTTGGGTTGACTCAGCATGCACTTTGAATGTTGAAATTGAAATTACATGTAACCAGATTTATATTGAATTGAACAAATCAAAATTAAGTAACTTTGACGCTAAACTGCATTTGCCTAGAAGGTCGTTCCTTCCAAATAGTTTATGTATATAGTTTAGTAAACATTTGAATGGATGAGAAGAGAAAATAAAATAGGTCGTCATGTATATATATATATATATATATATATATATATATATATATATATATATATATATATGTGTGTGTGTGTGTGTGTGTATATATATATATATATATATATCTTATTTAAAATTATCATGGGGTCAATGTTTTTTAAGTGTTTATGTTTATAACTAATGGATATTGTTTACACGTATTATTTGCAATTTAAATGTGTGTTTTTTTTTTCTTATTATTTATAAAGTTATCAATTATGACATTGATAAAACTAAAAGTAATGTTGAAAGAATATAACATTTTTATTAAAATAAAAATATTAAGATTGCGTAAAATATAGTTTTTTTTAATTACAATTTTTCTCTTTCGTTTGTAAAGAGGGAAACTTATTCATAATGAAAAAAATATTTTAAAACTATTGTGCAAATGAATCAGAATTTCACTGAATGTAATTTCAAAAAAATGATTCTTTTGTGAGTTTCAGTAAATAGAACACCTCCTATACCTGATAAAAATATGTTAAAATGAGTATTGATTGTTAAAAATTAGTGATAAATTAGTATGTCTATTGTAATTATATACGTAGTTCAATTTTTTTTAACAAAATTAAAGTTTTAAAATTGAAAAATAAGCCGTTTACACTTGAGATGATAAATAAAAAAAATCAAATATTTTAAAAATTATAATAATCAATAATTTTTTTAATATCAAATAATAATTAACAATGTATTGAATAAAATGTATTGTATAAAATAAAAAGTCTTACATTTAAAAACTAGGTTTAACTAGTTTATATTTCTTAAGATTTTAATGGAACCAACATGTGACTCTCTCCATGAGAATGTGAGGATTTTTTTTTTAAAGTTATTTTTCTTAAGAGTTTCAAGTAAATGTATTTTATTGAAATAAAATGCGGTACAAGTGAGTTACTATTCTATATAGATAAAATTTGCATGATATTGTTAGAATATTAAGTATGAATTTAAATTTCATATTATCTAATAATAAACAATGTTGGAAAAAAATTAAGAATGAACAATATGAGTCTTATATAAGGGAAAAAAAAAACTCACAAGTACATCAAATTGAAGATAATATATCTTTTATAATAACTTAGTAGTATCAAATCTTTCTAACTTAATAAACCAATTCAAATATAATTAACTTTTTCTGAATTTTTTTATGTCGCTACATTTTTTAGTTTTTAGTAAATCTTTTAACTTATATTTGAAAAATACAACGTGTTTATGGATTTTTTCATGTGGTTAGATTTTTTCATCTTCAATAAAACCATCAACTCATACTTAAAAATTTCTTGTATTGTTATCATAAAATAATGAAAACTAGCCTATACAATTACTAATTTATAATTAAATTAATTTGTAGCTTAATCGGGTGATTAAATATTAAGAAAAGGTAAATAATATTAAAAAAAAATAGAGTCTAGGGGATATACAATATAAAAAGTCCTAGATGTGGTGCGTGCATCATTCTGTTCATCTTAGTTATCCATCAAAATAATATATCTCTATTAGTGTATCCGTAATACGTTATTAATATTTATTATTGAAGTTAATTGGAATTATGTGTATAATAAATGAGTATTTCAAATAATTTGTTAATTGAAATGCCAGTGCAATTTATAAAGTCTAACGAAGTCTCTTATTTTAAATTTATTCAGTGTACGATAAATTGTTTTACACATTGCGACTTGTATTTATTAAGCTAAACAATCATTTTTATATAGGTGTGATTTATTTGTAATGATTAATATGTATTTTTTTTTATAGTATTGTATAGTAATAAATAAAGTTATTATATGTGAAGTTAAAATGATGAAATACTGTACCTAGACCAGTCTATACTTAATAGTTTGTAAAGTGCCTAACTATGATTTAGTGATACTGTTATAACCCAAAAATCCACAAATGGTAAAATAATATTTTCTAATAATAAAGTCCCACTGCTTTCAAAATGTATAGGTTTGAATTTGAACGTTATTAATTAGAATCCATCAAAAACAAGTTTCTTGAACTTTAAATACCAATGCATATGGACAGAACAAAAAAAAAGTGATGCTATTAATATCTCGTCAAATAATTGAAAACATACACATTTTTATTTTTGTTTTGATTTTAACTTTCTCATTACAACTTTTGATCAAAAAAAGTTAAAAATAGATTTTCCTAAACCCTAAACAAAAAAAAAAAGAAGGATGCTTTTAATCACAATACATAAAAATGTTTTTTTATAAAAAAATTAATAAATACAAAGCACAAAAGGATTGTTCAACTTTTATACCTAACTTCAGATCTTTAGTGTGTGATACCCAACACTAAATATATAAAAATGTTGACCAAAAAAAAAGACATTTTCTTCAGTTTGATAAACTTGATTAGGTTCTTAAACTGTATTAGATTTTCAAACATTGATTTTTTTATAGAGGTTGAAATATTTCTTAAATGTTATATTTAATTTAATTTAATTTAATTTATTGTTATAACAAAATTTCCAACATTGAGATGTTAAAATTGATTCGTTGAATAGGGTAGGGTTTAAAAAAAACTGACTTAAAAATCTAAATGAATTAGAGTGATATTAAAACAAGTTACAGTTGCATCTCTTCGTTTATTTTATCTTATATAAAACTTTTTGAGTACAAATCTGTTACCAGTATAAGTACAAATTTCCAAAATAGGAATAACCTGGCCAATAGTCTATGTATAATAAATTTATGTATAAGAGATTGAAAGTATCTCAAATACTCTATTTAATTTTTCTTATAAAAAAATGAAACTTCTTTAAATTTAGTGGGTTATCATGAATAAGGTATTATACTACTCGGTGTTAACCTTCTTTTTTTAGTTAATCATACTAATATTAAATTTAGATCAAAACTTGAGCTTGTGAGGATATGGTTCATTTACATAGTTTGACATATGTCTAAACCCTTGTAGAATACATCAATAAATAACTGAAAATAAATTTAAAAAATATTGTGATTTCAAGAAAAAATGCGATGCTGTTAGGTGAGTAGTTGGTATGTCTGATAAAATCTCTACACTTGGTATGGTGATGGTTACATTACAAATATTGAATTTATATAATTTAACAACATATATGTATAACATTGTAAATATTATAAAGATATTACACTTAACCTATCTTAGAATATATTGTTATTAATTATATAGCCTAGATTGGTTTCTACATGGCTTTGTAGGTCTATATGAGCATGAAATAATATTGTAGAAGGACTCAAACATAATTAATACAATTTGTGTTTACAGTGAAGATCATCGTCCAAGCACTGCAAATGAGAGTCACAGAATCATAGGTTGAATTAATATTTCAAACTTATAACTTCACAAGATGAGACTGACTTTCTGGTCATTATAAGAAAAAAAAAAAATTATGTAGAGACCAATTCTTAGCCACAAAGTAAAATGGTTACTAATTGTGACCAAAATAGTCATCAAATTAAATTTTAGTTACTAAATAACTACAAAATAGAAGTAATGATTGAATTTAGTGACTAATTAAGTCAAAATAATTGGTTTCTAACATTAGCTACCAATGGCATAGGTTACTAAAACCTTGGTAGCTAATGTTAGAAACCAATTATCTTGATTTAATTGGTCTCTAAATTCAATCATTACTTCTATTTTATATTTATTTAGCAACCAAATTTTGTTTTGATAACTATTTTTGTCACAATTAACAACTATTTTATTGAGTAACTAAAAATTGGTCTCTAAATTTTTTTTTTCTTGTAGTGGGTGTGGGAGAGAAAGTCACAATATTCTATAGTTATGAATTGATACGGCTAAGCATAGGAACAATATTCTATGGATTATAGATTATGAATTGAAACGGCTAAGCATATGAAAGATGAATTATGTGACTTTAGAATTTAATCTTATTATTCTTTGTCGTGTTGGTTAGGAATAATCAAGTTTATTTGATTATGTTGGTATATTGTTAAAGGATTGGATTATCTGACTTAGATGTTTTCACAATGGAAGGTCATGGCATAGGGAGATATAGGATTAGATTAGTTCGTCTTGATATTTCTGTGTCATGTGCTATTTATTGTAACCGTAATTTGAAATGTTTATAAGAAGTTGAGGTGCCTTTTTGTATTTTTTATTAATTTATATTTTTTTGATAAAAAAAAAACATAATGCAACTCTTTTACCCATATTAAACTGGTTAATCCGATGAATTTAACATTCTATATGTTAAACACATTCACCTATTACGGGAAGCATATTTAATATAGACGGGGGAGTCTATTTTTGAAGCAAAGACCAAATATATTTCTTTTATTTCGTAAGTCTGCATGGAGAAATGTTCCCCTATTAGAAGGTTGTTTCCAATATTAAAGTTTTGTTGGAGAAAAAAATTGTCGTTAACTGTTTTGTTTTGGCTGCTGTGTTTGAATTAATAGAGAAGTTTACTAAGAATATTTGTTTTGACAAATGACTGAGTCCATCTCACTGAGACATATCTATTACCGAAAATAGTGCAAATTTAAGATACGTAGGTTTACCGGCAGAGAAAGTGTCTCTTAAATTAGGACAAGAATCTGGTGCATGAAAATGTAATATACTAATACTTTGGCACGAGAAAGTGAATGTAGGACTCAGTTCACTTATATGGTTTACGACAGTGGCAACATCTACAAGTTAAAGGGTTATTCTACTTCATCTAATAATTTATATAGTATTATAGTTTCTGTGATATTATAATTAGATTTCGTATTTTTAAATCCAAATGAGGGTTAAGTACGTTAGATATTTTTTACGTTCTTTAGTTATAATTAAATTAATATATATATATATATATATGTATATATATAAGTAAAAACTCACTTATATGTTAATTTTGTAAATTAAATTAAAATTGATATCATATTGTAAGATAGTATTTAAGTTTGTTATTTATTTATTGTCGAATTATATATAAATATCTACTTTCATATTTAAAAGTTATAATCCTTCAAATAAGGAGATATATTAGGTAAAATAAATATATAATTGAATAAAAATCTTATTTAACAAAATGATTATTGTATATAAAAATCATTTGACATTCTCTTGTAAAATATAAATCTAAAAATAATAAATATTATAGATAACGAAGGGAAATGATTATATATATACATATATATGTGCATATACACGTCTGTGTTGGATATTAAAATTTTTTTGAAGTAAAGTTTTGATGATTAAAGCTTCTTAATTACTATTGTTAGTGAGAGCCACGGATAGAAAGGGAATAAAAGTAAGTTCGATAGAGATGAATATTTTAGATTAGTAATTGAATTAACGTGATTCAGACATATTCCACTAAGAATAATAAAAAGCTTGTGTTTGTTGTTCTGTGTAATAAATTTGCGGTGTTGCCATTATGATATATATGTTTGGTGGTTGGAAGCAAGAGTCACGCAATAACCTTAATCAAAGGGAATAAGAGACTGATATTATTTGAGTTCAGTATTGTTGGGTAAATGGAACTATGAATTGACCTGTCCCTGCTCTTTTCATTCCTATGAATTTGAATCAGAGTTTAATTAATTGAACCAGTCAAAAATACTGTAACTAATACCATTCAGTACTAAAACGATTCCAGTTTTAGTCACCTAAAAATATAGAAAGTGAAAAGTTCTATTTTTGTATGAACCCAGAAGTTTCCTCATTGGCTTAATGGTTTCTCTTCCTTCCAACATGGTTTTCTTGTGACGATGGTCTCTTTCAAGATGGGGTGGGGTTCTGGATGTTTAAAATGTACTCTGAAACTCGAGTGAGTCTTCTTGTATAGTTGAAAATGATAAATAATATTAAAAATATATTTTTGTTTAGTTCTTGTCAATCTATTTATAAAGTTTGATATTTAGAAATTTAAATATAAAGTAAAGTTCTACATTATAGATATAAGAAAGTGGAGTAAATGAGAGAGATTTATAAATTTAATATTTTAAAATTTTAAGTTGAAAATGACATCAATTATTTGTATGAGTTTCACTAGTGTTTCATTCTTTTTTAATATTTTATATATTAATATATATATATATATGAAAGAAGAAAAACTCTTACTTAAAAAAAAGATAGTTAAAAGTCTGTGAATCTAAATTTTATATTTAATAAAAATAAAAAAATTGAATATTATATAATAAAGAAAATTTACAAATTTAATATCTTAAGATTTTAAATTAAAAATAATATCATCTTTTTTGTGTAAATATGTTAATATATTAAAAAAGTTTTATTATGTTGAGTTTTGCATATGTGATTAACGACATTTCAAAATTATTACTTAATTCTTTTGACTTTTATAACGAAGATGATCTCAATAGTAAATGTACAAGTTCCTTCCGAATATTTATTTTCTTTTCTTAAAATATTATCAATTCAATTACTTTTATATTTAAAATTAGAATTCAGGGAAAGAGAGACGTTAAAACAATATTGAAAAAGAATAATATAGTCAAACCGAAATAGTAATAGGTACTCTTAACATTAGATTTTATATATACTTCTGTACTGTATGTATGTGTTTGTTTGTTTCTAAATCGTACATTTTTATGTTTATATTTACTAATTTTGAAAAATACGTGTACATAAATAAATCATCAAATTCTAAAATATTTAATAGCTTATTAAAAATAATTAATTTAAAATTTAAGAAAGTTGATTAATTATACTTTTAATTGAGTAAATATTGTATTAAAAGATATCAAATTTATTGAAATCTGATAAAATATCTAAATGAAAGGTATAAATTTAAAAGAGATATGAATATAGATTTACAATTGTTTTTAAATTTGAGTATTCATTTTTTAAAATTCTATGTTTACATGTGTTTATTTTGTTTGTTTATAATTTATATTTTTAAAATGTATTCCTTGTAAAAGTTAAAACTTGCTTTAAAATAACATTTTAATAGTTTTGAAAGTATATATTAATTTTAATTACTTAAAATTGTTAATTTTTGAATTAATTAATCATGTTACGATTTTAATGATGCTTATTATTAGCTTTTTAATTACTTTATATTTTTATATTTTAAAATTATTAAAATACTTTTAAATTCATTTATTTATAAGAGTTATTACATAAATTTGCAAGTGTCAAACAGCTTACCCAACTCCACTAACAAAACATGCATCAAAATCCAATTCAGTCCATTTTCTAAAAGAGCTGTTGCAAGGCCTCTTTCAAATTATCAATTTAGTTATACTTTACTAAATTAAGAAATAAAATATTTTCAATACTTCTTTTAATATATATTTATTTTCTACAATTTATTATGATAAAAATTATAATTATAATTATAAAATTATACTTATATATATATATATATTAAAATAAAAAGGAATGATTTTATTTATATACAATCCTTTTTTCTATTATTACATTTACATAGATGGTAAAAACATATTTATTAATGAATCAGCATGAAGAATGAGAGAAAGAAAAAAATTTAATCGTTATTGATCTTTCAAATATAATTGATGTATCTAGATATAAGAAAAATGTTAGCGTGGATAATCTTGTGTGACTTAAATTGTTCAAATTTAAATATTTAAATATCAGTTAAGTATAATTGATGTACTTTTCCTCTTATCATAACTTTAATTGTACATTTTTTTCTATGTGTAATTTCATTTAGGATTTAGACAAAATATAATTTAATGTGTGTATCTAATTTAAAGAATATTTAAAATTGGATATGGAAAGGATGATGAAAGTACAAATGTATTATGTCCCTTTTCATACCCATTCATGTCCTCATTTACCTCTTGTTTTAAATTATTAAAATATTCATAGTTTATTAAATAACATAAAAAAACTTATAATCATTATCCTTAGTTTCTTAAACTTATTTTTTCACTACAAAATTCTTTTTCTGTTGTCTAAATAGACATTTATTCAATTTATTCAAAATTCACAAAGTTTATTAGTATCCTCTAAATACTTTTTCTTTTATACAATTATTATACATGTTTTCCTTTGTCTGATTCCATTTAGGGTTTAGGAAAAATATAATTTAATGTATGTATTTAATTTAAAAAACCTAAAACTTTAAATCGAGTTTGGAAAGGATGATGAATATACATATATGTTATGTCCCTAAAAAACTTATAATCATTTTTATCCTTGTTTTCTTAATTTTGTCACAAAATTTACTGATAATTTTCATCTTATCACAACTTTGATTATATATATATATATATATATATATATATATATATATATATATATATATATATA
>Ga0099824_1009393_pt1 | contig 12057 bp, 7 predicted proteins | sample SiratrowhiteBW_FD_76837 | JGI IMG/M metagenome (GOLD analysis project Ga0099824, IMG submission 76837) | Root nodule microbial communities of legume samples collected from California, USA - Siratro white BW | ecosystem: Host-associated > Plants > Roots > Nodule | place: USA: California... | reverse complement strand
ATTTATATTTTATTATTTTTATTATATTTTTTTTTTTTTTAATTTTTTTTTTATTTTTTTTTTTTTTTTTTTTTTTTTTTTTTTTTTTTTTTTTTTTTTTTTTTTTTTTTTTTTTTTTTTTTTTTTTTTTTATGGCTTGTTCTTCTTATATTTGATTTTGTAATTTTATACTATAATTGTATTTAGTATATCAACCCGTGACATTTCACATTCAGGAGATGATTATAGACAAATCTAGTTGATTTTAATTATATATATATTAGGGTATGAGTTATTACAAATTAGAAATTAATCCTTCGAAATATGGAGACCCATTTGATAAATTGATATCTACCCAATAATTTTTATTCATAAACAAATAGAGGTAAGACAATTTTTACTGAAATAATTTTATTATAATGACTTAGGCAATTATTATATTTTCAAAATTAGCTTTATGTTTAAGAAAATAGTATAAAATAGATGGAATAATTTATTCTATAAAAGAAATACATATATACACATACGGTCATATATGTAAAAACAATAAAAAAAATTCGATTAAAAATTAAACTTTGTACCACTTACATAACATGAGGACTTAGGAAGCCACCATACTCGTCTTCTAAAGCCTGGGGAAGATCCCAATGAAAGATGGTGACATATGGTTGTAGGCCTGCAATATTAATATTTAAATAATTACACGTATTACTATATTATGATTGTTGTCATTTACTTGAAGAAATATTAAAATACAAACTCTGATTAAAACAATCTTAAGAAAACAAAATATATATGGATTTCTAACCATGAGCTAGTAGTTCGTTTATGAGGTTGTTGTAATATTTAACTCCTTCTTGGTTTATACCTCCACTAAGCTTTCCTTCTGTCATCAAAATTTACGAGAGGGTTTAAAATGGTTAACACTAAATATCCACTTAAAATAATTAAGAGATAATAATTAATCATCAATTAATGTTTAACTTACTTGGGAGGATTCGTGGCCAAGAAATGGAGAATCTGTATGCATCCAAATTCATATATTTCATGATTTCAACGTCTTCCTAAAGTGTTAAAAATGGTAAAAGTAATTAAATATAAAAAAACGTAGCTTGCAAACTATATTATAATTTTTCATTCCATTTTATAGTTTTATTACAATGTTATATGTTTGACCTTACCTTGTAGCGGTGATATTGATCAACTGCAACATCTCCATTGCTTCTATCTTGTATCATATCTGGAGAGATTACACATGTATTATCCAATTAATTACCAATTAGTTCCATTATGTTTAATATATATATATAGTGGGGTTCAAAAAGAATCACAAAAAAAATATTATTTTAACACACAAACACACATTCTAAATTATTTCTCATTGTTAAATAAATTCTCTTATTTTAGCATATATTAAGTTTTAAGAGTTTTCTTCAAAATAAATTATCAGTAATTAAAAATAATGTTGAACGTAATTTAATAGGTTGTATATTAGAATACAAAGTTTATATTTTAACATATTCATTTTATATAATTTTAATTATTATATAAGTTATATATTATAGATAATGTGAGTAGAAATAACACATTTATTTTTCAAAAGTTATTTTTGCTTAAAGAAAAAAATTAGTCAATATGATAATGGTGTTATTTTCTTTCAATTAGGATTTAGATTTTTTTTTTCAAAATTTTATTTGATACTAAAACTTAAAGAAACAATAATATTAGAAAAAGAAAATCTTACATATGTAGATTTTCATCTATTTTGGATTTCATTATTAAGTATGTGAGATTAAAAAAAAACAAAAAAGATAAAAAAATACATATAGTAATTCTACTTAATAACTCACTTAATCCATCAACAAATAATTTATCATTTAAACGATACTGTTTAAAAGAAAGGAATCAAAATTAAATTAAAAGCTTTATAGGAACCAAAATAAAAGCTTTATAAGAACCGAAGTAAATAATTTATCAAAGACAAAAAATAAAATATAAAAAATTATTAGGGATAAAAAAATAGCACGCATATAATCTTACTCGACGATCAACTTATTACTTAACCTACTATTGATCATTTAGCCTGTTCAAGTAAATAGTATACAAAAATAAAAATTTCATCAAGAATGAAAATGGTTTTTTTTCACCAAATTATAAAATTCACAATACAAGGAAAAAAGTTATTTAAACCATATTTAGATCAAGAATAGAGAAAAAATAAATTAAAATAGAAAATAAATTCAGTTTTACCCGAAAAATAAAGACAAAAAAAAATACCTGGATGTTTATGGGTGTAAACATCCCATACACTTGGTCCTTTGCCACCTTCTTGTGCCCCACCTTCATACTATATTCATGCACACACAAAACAACAAGATTATTAACAAAATGCTTTCACTGCACATTGAGTTTGATTAAAACAGTAAATACCTAATAAAAATAAGTAAAATATTTCCGTAATTATAGGGAAACAGCTAACATCTTTTATGGCTACTTTTTTTTCACAATTTTTTATCTATTCATGAGTGGTCCAGGGGAATTGAACTGTGACATTCTTTCAATTTAGATACGAGAGAATAACACAATCACAAAAACTTTTCTTAATTCTTCCCTTTTCAGATAATCTTTTTAAGTTCGGAAAAATGGAAAGTATCAGACAGTTTTCACTTACTTTTAAAAATATAATTTTAAAATAATTTCAAATAAAAAATTCAAAAAAAGTTTAGACATAATTGCACTACTCAATCATTCACACAAAAATTTAAATATATTTTTAGTTTTCGTGCAAGAAACAAAAATATACGCATTCTACTTATATACTATATTTTAATCTACGAGATCTCCTACACATCTTCTTCGTATAATATATTTATATGCTCACAAAATCAGGTTCATATCCATTTATATATACATTAAGAATTAATTTCGATCTCCTTTTCAAATTATGCCAATTTTAATGTAGAAACAACTAAAAGTTACTTCTCTTGCAGATTCAAGCATACCTTCATGGTGTGAAAATTAGAAGATTAGTATCAGGTTCATTATAAGATTTGCATAAGTACGTTCTTTAAGAGACTTCAACGTGATTTTGTCGTAAGAACACATGCAATTAAACCAAGATCCGAATACACACTAATGCAAGGTTCTGCATTAAAACATGAACTCACGTGATCTTTGTAACCTAAACCTTAAATCTTACACTATGATTAATTTTTTAACCAATGACTGATAAACACTGCATCATATAGGACTTTTTCACATGCGATGTAACATGTACCTGGTAAGCCGCAGAAGCTGTCCCAAAAACGAATCCTGATGGAAAACTACTTCGATTGAATGAAGAAACATCGAGAATAGGTGCAACAGGAACAGGTTCAGCAAGAGTAACTGATGCTAAGGTTCTCACAATAGCAACAACCATAAGAAGAAACGCATTGTGTGCCATGTGAGGAGAAGATCACTGAAGTGAGGATTCTGCTCAATGCACGACTATATAAGGTATTGCTCATAAATAACTAAACAATGTGGCTTAGAATTTACACTGCACTGCCGGCATGGCCGGATTTTGAAAACCGCGTATTCTTAATCTTTAAACATGCTCTTTCTCCTGTCCTTTTCGCCGTCGTTTTCGCCGTCGTTTTCGCGTCTCCTGTGAAAAAGAGAAGCAAGAAAAACACCACACTTTCTATTTCTTTATTATTACTCTGACCATGTGTCTACTTCGCCGTTGAACTTGTGTTCTGCTTTGAATCTATTTATTGAGTTTCTAGTTTGGGCCTTATGGGCCGTTTAGTTTTAAGCCCATTTCGGTTCTGTCGTAAGTTTTTGTTTTTTTGTATATAGTCCTTTCACGAGTGTAACATAACATGCAAGTAGTAATACAAAACTTTCTCTTTCTTCTGATATTTTCGTTTACGTTCTCTGACAAAACTTAATATTATTTAAGTATCAAACTCATAGACCATCTATAGCTATATATTTTCGAAATATAACTTGAATTTGTTGTTAACAAAATAAGTTAATAACAATTTAAGAGATTAAACCTAACAATTTATATCTTATCTTTAATAATTTTTTTATTACATTAATATCATAAGAGTTAATATAACTATATAATCTAAAATTTTAAGTTTGGAAACCATATGATATCCCTTTGATGTTGTTCATTTCCATTATTCATAACACGGGTCATATGTTAAAAAAATTGAAGATTCTCAGTTCATTAACAAACAGCCAAAACATATTTAGTTTCTAGTAATATTTAACATCATCATGATACATAAAATTATTCTGATGTCATATAGCTTTGAGAAGAAATCAAAGTATCTTGAATTCTTCAACAAGTGAGATGAACACATAAAGACATGTAAAAATATATAACAAATAAATGAATGCATAAAACAATATAAAGAGGCATCACAAGTCAAAAATAACAAACGTATCAAATTAATTCACTAATAAATTATAGGAAAATAATGTTTTTTAGACAACTCCTCTAACATGTACAACCGAATGATAATCTCTTTATAATGATACAATAATACCTAAATAATCAATAAATCACATTCTGACAAGTATGCTAATTTCTTTATATATATATATACTACAAATTAAATTTACTGATTAATTAATGTTTCTAATTAGACAAAATAAAAGGTCTGTTACTTTAGTATGTTAAATCACTCCATCGCAACCAATAATTAAGACTTAATTGTAATTGTTTATAATTTAAATTAAAATATTATTTTCTATTCTAAATAAAAAAAAACACAATCCAAAAATTATAATCTTTTAGATTTTAGTTCTATTTTTTTTTTAATTTCAATAAGTCATTTTCACCTTTTACACATATTATCTAAAAAAGATTACTCAATTGACCAATGCATCCCACTTGTCCATGGGAGACGAGTCAACATCACTTAAAGGAGTTAAAAATTTGAACATATCTCGTCAATTTAGGAGAGGCTGAAGGATAAATGCATTGGATCCAACGTGTTTTGCTACCCCTAAAATAAATAAAAAAAATCCTACTCAATAATTGAAGTGTCATTTAATTAACAATTTATCACTTGAATCTTACTAAAGAATGAAGATAAAAGAATATGAAAGACCAAATAATTTTTTTATTAAGAATTACAAGCAAAATCTACATATTTACGACGAAAGGAGAAAAAAAAAAATTAAACCAATAAATAATTACGTGTTTGCAATGATTATAAAGGTTAAAACAATAAAGTGCAAAGAGAAAACCATTATTTGACAAGACTTATTCTTAAGTTTGATTATAGCATTGATAGATCCATCGGAACTACTTCCCATAATCCTGCGATCAAATTATAAAGATTTTTTTTATAAAATAGATGATTTTTTTTTAATTTATTAAAAACATTTTATAAGTTTAAGTTACAACATTTAAGTCAAATGGATAACGAATATTTTATTTGAATTAAAAATAAATAAATAAATTATTTCTTAAAAATATTTAACTTTTTTAAACTTTGCATAACTTTATAAAATTTTAAGTATTTTTCTAATCGAAATACTATTTTATTATTATTACTAACTTTATTATTTTTAACATTATTTTTATTATTAAAAATATATAAGAGAAATCTAATCTAAGCTTCATATTTACATATAAAACCTATAATTATTATACGGGATATATTTTGTAATAATTATTACTATTATTATTATTATTATTTTTATTAATAATAATAGTATTAATAATATTATTAATAATAATATTCATATAATAATATATTATTATCATTATTAACATTAATAATAATTTATATTTAAGTAATGTTAAATTTATTTAAATTTAAAATTTGTAGGTAAGGTTAAAGTTATATATAGATTCAAATCCGAAAATCCGAATGTAGTAATTTATAAATAATATTAAATTTGTATATAAACTTTCATATTTTCTCCCTTTTTGTGTTCATGGTTTAGTTGGCTACAAGTGTGTTTGTTTGAAATGAAATGATAAAATTTTATTACCTTAAGTCTATGGTAATATATTTGATTTTTGAATCTAAGTTATAATTTTATTTATTCTTTCTTGCTTTTTAATTTTTCTTGGACAGCACAAGAATGATAATGTAATTTACCTAACTTGGAAAACATTGGTGAATATAAGAATTGATATCAATTAGTTCGATAAAATCTTAAAATAAATTCCTACAAATCCATGATTGATTTGAAAAATGGATATTGTGATTTGGATAAGAAGATGAGAATTATTTTGAGATTATATATGATATTACTTAATGTGATTGATGAAATATATAAAGTTTATGTAAACAGTTGAATTATTTTAATTATGTTTTGATTTGTGCACATCTAGAGTTGGTATTTGAGTATTTTATTTATTGATTAATAGGTTGAATTTTTTAATATAATTAAATTAGAAAAAAATATAAATTAAGTAGTATAGAAGAGAAATTGTTTTGGATTGAAGAATATCTGTTTTTTGTTTAATGGAATAAAACTTGATTTGATGTTTGTTCGTCACTGAAGTAAGGAATCCTAATGTTTAAGTTGTGGATGGTGATTTAAATGAGATACAAAATTTTTATCAATGATCTCTAATGACTTTTTGAAACAGTAACAATGCTAAAACAATAAAGTATGTATATATTTGAACAGTAAGGGTTGAACAAAAATCAAGTGAAAATATCTCAGCTCAAATGATCATCATAAAACATTTATGTTTTAATTACTTAAAATTAAATAACTTATATAACGTAACCACCCTTTATAAATTTGGAAATAAACTTTAAATAGGCATTTGAAAATTGACTTCTGTCAAATATTTCTAAGCTGTCACAAACATTGGTTCTGATACAATTTATTTGTTTCATAAGTAGCCTTCACTTCTTAATGATACAATGAAACATCACATGACATGATTTCTCATTTCTTAAGATGTTTATCAAACCAATTTATCATGATTTTATGAGCCTTCCCTGCAGCTTTCACAGCTTTTGGATCATTAGGATCGTACCTCACAGTCCAACCATGTGACACATTAGGAAATATTTTCACATAACTATCAATCTGCACAAAACAAAAGTTGGTACACAACTCATAAGTGCACAAATATTTGACAATATGTGCCCATTAATGGCCATAAGAAATAAACTAATTTCACAAATTTTCTGTGTATGTACTTAAGGCAATTATCACAAAATGATGTCATTAACACAAACCTAATCACAGTCTTTAAACACCAAATCATGAAGCTAATATAAAATGACAGCGCATAACTACAAAAGGAAAATAAGTTTCATCCTACCTCATGTTTAGCATCTAAGACTTGTTTAAATTGCTTTATAAGCTTTGGAGGAGCGATTGAGTCATGCTCAGCTCCAAGTATAGCAATTGGAACTTCAACACCTGAAAAAGATCAAATAAAACTGTTTCACTACTCACATCCAATAACTGCTTTCTTTTCTATCTTCATTCAACCATTAAAAAATGTAAATGAAAGACAACATCAAAAGAGATTTATCAGAAAATTGTCATTACAGATTTTGTTCATCTTTCAGAATCACTAATAATCTTGAAACTTTTTAATCACCGTTGAAGTTTTTCTTTTCCTTAGAAAATTGGCAAACCTATAAATTAAGAAACAATATTGAGAATTCATACCACGGACGTCATCCACAGTGAGAAATGATGTATGCAAAAGCACAGAAGCTTGAATAAGTTTAGCTTTTCCTAGGTCAGTAACGGTCCTAGCTGAGAGAAAGAAAAAAACACATTACATTCTGCAGTTCATTCACTGAAGTTGCAAAATACAGATACAAGAGGAGATAAAGAACACAATTTAGTGGAAGGCACTTACCACCCCAACAGATACCAACAAATCCAACAGCAGAAGCACCTTTACGTTTTAAGGCTTCAATAATAGGTTTTGCAGTCTCAATACCTTTTCCCTGCACATTTAATAGGTAATGTAACAATCAGAAAAGTCACGTTTTTCCTTCATCTGAATTGAAGCAGACATAATATTTGATTTACAAATCAGAAATCACTTAAAATGGTGGCTACCTATGAAGCCCAGATACTCACATGGACATATGGATACGACATGGACACAGATACTTAGGCCCGTGTAATCTTCAAAATATAGGATCGTAGATATAGATCGGTACATGTATAATTTAAATATTTTTTATTATATATAAGATTTTTTTCTTATATGTATAACAAGTTTATAAGTTTTTAAAAAAATTATTGTATTGGTTTTCTTTAAAATTGTGTTGAAATCATGTTAGAATTAGTAGACACCTAAAAAAATGTCTTTTGAATTGAACATTTCATATGAGTGTATGTGTGTCAGTGTGATACATGTCAGAGTCCGATACGTGTCGGACACGGAACATGTCATTTAAAAAAATATAGGACACAAAGACATGAATCGATACATATATAATCTAAATATTTTTTATTATATATAAGATTTTTTTTATATGTATAACAAGTTTATAAGTTTTTTAAAAAATTATTGTATTAGTTTTCTTTAAAATTGTGTTGAAATCATGTTAGAATCATTAAATACCTAAAAAAATGTCTTTTGAATTGAACATTTTGTATGAATATACGTATTGTCAGTGTGATACGTGTCAGAATCCAATACGTGTCAGACACAAAATATGTCACTTAGAATTGAATGACCGAGCTTTAAGTTAAGCTAAATATTAAAATATTAATTAACACCTGACATTGAGTTTTGAAGAACAAACAAAGTATTTTTTTCTTGCGAAATAAAAGATAATGATAAACAAGAAGCAATTATCATCAAGTAAGAACTAACCGGTTGATGATCTTTAAACCAAGAATCGAAAGGCCTGCTCTTATTCTTATCATTGTAGGGTTCCCCATTGAAGAAATCAGGAACCACCACATAATACCCATGATTTGCAACCTTGTCTGCAAATTTCCTGTGCAACATAACAAATATTCATGCCCTTAAAAGATGAACTGCTGTTTCAATTTAGCTTTTGAAAATTACATTGCTCCTTAATAAAACTTTAAACTGAACTCGAGTATAAAAGTAACATACCTTAAAAGTGGCGGTTCAGATCCTGCAAGTCAAATTTAGCCTGTTAAGTTAATTGAAGATATTGGCTAAACAAATAGGCATACACCAAACAAGGAATTAACAATGTCAGTGAAACTGATAAGTACTCCAAAAACAACACGAAAGAAACCACAGATAGACTAAACTGCATTAATTAAGTGACGGGTTTCTGTATTCTATAACAAGAAACAAGACTGAGTTATGTTAAATGGTTTCTGTTTCTAACATTTCTTTTTCAATTTGTTGATATATAAGCAAACAATAGAAGTGTGGTAAGTATTTAGAAGAAGGAATACCATAAATATCAGAAACAAGAACAATGGCAAGGAGGGCGAGAGGAGAACCAGTGACATAGGAATTAACACCAGCTATATTGGTAACATGGCCAACACCACCTGAAACATTGAGAAGGGGAGGGTTCGAAATGCAATCATTTCCTATCATTTTTCTCTCTCTCACTCTTTTCCTGAAGATTCCTACTCCATTTGACATTATATACATGATTGATGCAGGGTTTGAATGGTCATTACCAACATTACATGGACCTCACTCTAAACTTGGAAGGACTTAATTACTATTCTTTGGGTAACTGGTGTGGACAAAAAAAAAACATGTGTTTGTAACATGCAATATGCTCACTTAAAGAAGAGAATGATATTAGGTTTAACCCAAAATTTTAAACTATTAAGTTTAAGTATTTTTTTTATATTTTTTTATATGTTTCAACTTTTTTATTTTTATTTAATATGGGATTTAGATTTGTATTTAGATATGTAACACTTTAATATTTAAGTTGATTAATTAATTTTGTTTGATAACTTTCTTTTAAACAAAATATTATATAATAATAAAATACTAATTTATTTTTGTTTTAAATGATTTTATTTTACTGTTGATAGTCAAAACTATCATGATTCTAGTTAATATTTTACCATTTATAGAGTTAAACTACCATAATTTTAATTAATATTCTGTGGATAACTCTTGTTGACTGAAAAAAAAAAATATGTGTTTGTAACATGCAATTTAATTATGTTTATTTGATAACAGATTTTTTCGATAAAATATTATATAATAATACAATAATAATTTATTTAATGTTAAACGGTTATATTTTATTATTTTAGTGTGAAATTATCAAGACTTTAATTAATATGCTATGGGTAACTAGTGTTTGCAAAAAAAATAAACAAAACATGAGTTACACAATATTTATTTACTTTATCTAACTGTTTGCAGTATAAAACTATTTGTAGTGTTAAAGTATCATGATTTTAATCAAAATTGTAAGATTTTAGAATCGTATATACGATGTACAATTCAAATTTCACACTTAAGATCGTGAAATAACAATTGTTGAACAAAATAGTAAAAATATGATGATAGTGATTTTTTACCGATTCCTTCTTAGACAATCATTTGTCTTCTTGCATATAATTAAAATTTAAAACAAATTTTAAATGTAATTAAAATTAAGAGTCTTTTTTATCTCATCCTTGACCTTTAATTGAATATGTTTTAATCTCAATTTCAATTAAAATAAAAATAAATTGAGACAATTTTAATAAGTATCTTTTATTTTTTTTTATTTTCTTGAAATATCTCTAAAATATTTTCTTTTATTTCTTTTATTAAAAATTAAAATCTATGATCTGGATTACAATTCTACTATTTATAATTAAAAACTTTTCATAATCCTATTTATAATTTTAATTTTAACTACCTGATTCTAATTACTATTTTTTTTAACTACCTTAATTCTAATTACTATTATATCAATAAGTGGTGTTAAAAAGAAACAAAACATAGGTTTGTAACATGCAATACCATTTAAACCGCCATAAAATAATACTACTATGTTAATAATATCTGTATAGACCCAATCAAGTGTTATTTAAAGTATTTTCTATTTACATTTCCTATAAATTTTTCTTAAATATATATTTGTCGTGATTATTATTTTCTTATTGTGACATTATTTCCAAGAAATGTTATTCATAATAATAAAATGTTTCAAGACACATTAAGAACTTATGTTTTTTTTTTATTTAATCATGTTTTAAATAAATTTAATTTAGAAGTTTTTTTTAATTTGTTTAGAAATTCGTAGTTCTACCTTAAAAGAATCGTTTGTCGTATAAAAAAACTTTCTTTAAATAAAGAAGTTGGATCTAATATTGTTAATGATGATTTTTTTTTCAAGATTTGAATTTTCTAAATTAAGGACCTCAATAAGAAACATTGCTGGGGATGTTCTGAGAAAAACAATAATTGTTTTATTTTGAGTAAAATATTTATAAAAATGTGTTGTTTTCTATGTTGTTTATATATCATAATAAGTGTATATTTGTAAAAGTACAAAAAATAAATGAAAGTTAAGGGTTTAAATGAGAAAAAATAATTAATGTAAAATTAAACTTTGTCTAAGTAAAACTAAAAATCTTTCGAAAATTCGATAGTAAAAAAATTAGTTCACAGTATACTTTCCTCCGTTATTTTTTCAAAGAATGTTCTATTGGATATAAGAAGAAAAATAATAGACAATTTATTTATTAATTAAATAGGTTGACTGTTTTTAATATAATTAAGTTAAAAATATATATTAAGTAGTGTATAAAAGAGAAATTGTTTTTATTGAAAAATAATTGTTTTTGTTTCAATGGAATAGACAACTTGGCTTTGATGTTTGTTTACCTTCGAAAATCCACCATATGTTAAAAATAAGGGATACTAATGTTTAATGTGGATGATGATTTGGTTGAGATTAATTTTATATGTATTACAACCTATCATAATAAGCTTGTTGGATTTATCCCATCATCCATTATCCAAATGTTATTAAACCATCTTTAAATATATAAGACAATCATTTCTAATATCTCATTATTTACTTCTTAAATTCCATTATTAGAAAAAGATAGAGGTATTCCTATATATATATATATATATATATATATATATATATATATATATATATATATATATAT
>Ga0099824_1009391_pt1 | contig 12058 bp, 11 predicted proteins | sample SiratrowhiteBW_FD_76837 | JGI IMG/M metagenome (GOLD analysis project Ga0099824, IMG submission 76837) | Root nodule microbial communities of legume samples collected from California, USA - Siratro white BW | ecosystem: Host-associated > Plants > Roots > Nodule | place: USA: California... | reverse complement strand
TATTATTATTATTATTATAAATATTATAATAATTAATATTATTTTTGTTATGATTATTATTATTATATTTGTTATTATTACTACTAATTTTATTAATATTATTATTATTATCATCATTATTATTATCATTATTATTATTATTATTATTATTATTATTATTATTATTATTATTACCGATCGAATAAATCAATTATTAATTTGGTAGGTAATTTACCTATGGATATAATTTGTGGGTAAACTGATAGTGAATTTATGCACGAATTTAATCTATCGGTAAATTGGCGGTCAATTTATCAATGAATTTACTGATCCGGATAATTTGGTTGTAGATTTTTTCGTCGCTAAATCCTTTAGTAAATTAATTGCAAAATATTCAATTGTTAAAATTCGTCGGTAATGACATTTTACTAATAGATAAATTTTTGTCGGTAATTTTTCGTCAGTATTTTTCTTGTAATGTATGAATTGGTTCCTGATGGGGATAGAAATACTACCTTCTTTGATGCTATGGTGAGAAAAAGATGGAATTATTTATGGTATTCATAGGCTTCTGTTTGGGGATTCTATTTCTCATGATCTTGGTCTGATTTTGGATGATCGTGGTTTGATATTTTTACTCTATTTTTAGTTTTATAAAGATTTAGATGCTAAAAAATCATCTCTTATGTCTTAGGATCAAATTTCTATTGTAATTTTGAATTATATACCTAATACTGTTAGCTAGTCTAATAATGATCTGTTGACTAAAATTCCTGACTATATGTTGATTAAGTCTGTTGGTTTTGCTTTTAATATTGATAATGCTCCTGATTAGATGATTTGGGTGATCCTTCTACCGTAGTTATTGGGATAATATACGTGTTGGTCTTGATGTTTTGGTAAAGTAGTTTTTTGTTCATAGTTGGATATTCCCTGGAATGAATTTTAATATTATATCTCTCATTTCTAAGGTTCAGGATGTTGTTGTCAGTGACTTTAGGCCCATTGTCATTTCCAACTTTAGGTTTAAGGTTATTTCCAAAATTTTGGCTGATAGGCTTGGTATTATTTATAGTAGGATGATTTCTCATAATCAAAATGACTTCATTAGAGAGCCTCATATTAAGGTTTGTATTTGTATTGCTTCTGAGGTTTTAACATGTTGTCTAAAATTACTAAGAATGGTAAGGCTGCTATCAAGATTTGATATTTCTAAAGCTTTTAACACCTTTAGTTTGGATTTTTTTACTACAGGTGTTGCATCATTTTGGTTTTCACTCCACTTTTATCAATTGGATCCATATTATCTTGCAATATGTTTTTCTTTCGATTAGGTTCAATGATATTATGGTTGGCCATTTTAATTGTGGGAGGGGTGTATGTCAAGGAGACCCTTTGTCACCTCGACTTTTTTGTTTAGCTGAAGAACTACTTAGTAGAGGGACTTTTGCATTGGTTTTTTCTCATAAGATTCTTCGTATGATTGGTCTTAAAGGTAAGGATTTTCCTACGCATCTCCTTTATATTGATGATATTTTTGTTTTATGCAGTGCCAATAGGAAGTCTTTGACCACTCTTATGGAGTTCTTACATCTTTATGGTTTTATTTCAGGCCAATAGATGAACTCTTCTAAAAGTTTTCTTTTTTATTGTTGATGAGTCTATTTCTTTTGATAATAATATCTGCAGTATTCTTGAAAACCATAGAGGTGTTATTCCTTTTAATTTTCTAGGTGTTCTTATCTTTTCTAGTGCTCCTAAGACGTAATTTTTTCAACCTTAGTGGATAGAGTTAAGAATAAGCTTGCTTCTTGGAAAAGTAAGTGCCTTAGTATGATGTGACGCAAGCAAATTGTTAATTATGTTATCTCTAGTATTACGTCCTACAATTACAATTTTCAAGTTTATCAATGACCTATAAACCAATTAAAAGAGGTGAGTAAATCGGCTAGGAATTTTATCTAGACTAGTGATGTTCTTAAAACTGGCCTTTTACTGTGAGTTGGAAGTCTGTTTGTGCTTCTAAGAAGAATAGGGGTTTGCAAGTCTTAGATTTGCAGATGGAGAATAAAGCTTACCTTCTTCGGCTTGCATGGGATTTGGCATACTCTCTACCTTGGTCTACTCTAATGCATGATAGATTATTTCATCCTAAATATGTTAAGGCTCGTGCTCATCAATCTTCTTCTTTTTAGCCTAGGATCAAACATTTTTATTACATTATTTTGGAAAAATACTTTATGAACTGTTGTTCAAGGTAAAGAGTAAATTCCTAGAATGATCATTGGTCCTTTTCCAAATGAATTTTCTGTTTGGTGGGTATGACTCCTCAAGAAATGATTACCCTTACATTTAATATGGTTGAGGGTTTCAATGGTTCCTCTCGGAACTTGTCTCAAAATCCACTGCAACATACTCAACTTTAGACTTTGCACAATTTGGCTATTACTGATCTTTCGGATAGCCCAGATTGGAAACTTGAGGATGGTGATATTCCTAATCAGAAAAAAGCCATAAATTTCTTCTCTACTCATCCCACTTGTGATTGGGGTAAAATCATTTGGTCTAATATTATTCTCCATACTAAGACTTTGGTGTTTTGGAAGCTTTTGCATAGACGTTTACCTATTGATCTAGATGCTCAGGAAAGAGGTGTTTCTCTTTGTTCTATGTGCTCTTTATATAAAGAACATATTAATAATCTTTTTATATATGCAAGTTGCAAGTTGAGGATATTAATAATCTATTTTAATTGCTTTACTATTTCCTTTATATGGACTTGACTCAAAATATTTTTCCTAATCATATGTACTTATCTATTGTTGGCTTTATTACTTTTATTAAAGCTCCTTATAGTCCTCTTATTCATCAGGTTAAAGTTATAACCATTACCTTTTCCTTTGGATGATATGGAGGATGAGGAATTTAACCATATTTCAACAAGTTATTAGCATGAATACTGCTTTACATGTTATTAAGGCTTGTATCCGGACCTCTAGTAACAATTCCAAAAAGTATAAGTCTAACTAGATTTCAAATTTTTCTATTTTGAAACAATTTGGTATTAGTACTCAGTGTATGCAAGATATGAGTTACTGTGGAAATATGATAATGGTAATGTGATGTATGAGATGAATTATGAAAGCTTGATGCGTTATAGTTTGGTTGGGATAAAAAAATAATTTACAAATATACATTGTTTAAACTCTCTAGCTTACCATTCTTTTTGTATGATGTTTGTTTTGTTGTGAAATTTGCGATGATATGAGGATTCAACAATTGGTATAACTTTTCAGTGAGTTGATGGAGAAACTTTATTTTATTTTGTGATTTTATGAAGATAATTTTATTAAATCATATATGAAGAAGTATATTTTGAAATATTTAGGTATATTATATAATTTTTATGCAATAGAGTTCCTGTTATATGAAAAATATGAAATGTTACATTTGGTATGAAAGCAATTTGTCCTTACGTGGAAAGATCTTGTCTCCTGTACAAGTTTTTTGGCGTTTTCCTAAAGTTGGTTGGATTAGAGTTAACATTGATGGAGTTGCTAGTAGTGCTTCTAGTTTTGCATCTTATGGAGGTATTTTCAAGGATAGTCATGGAAAATATTTTCAAGGATAGTCATGAAAAATATGTGGGTAGTTTTCTTCCTTGCTTTTGTCAAATCATATAATTCACTATACTCTTTAAGATAGATGAAGTAAGTGTATGCAAATTTGTGTTTCTATAGATTTTAAAGTTACTCATGTCTTTAGGAAGGATAATAGTTGTGTTGATAAATTAACTAACTTAAGTATAAAAATAGGATTGAGTTTGTTCGGTATTCTATTTTACCTAAGTGCATTAGGCTAGACTTTTTCATAATAGGTTTCAACTCCCTTTATTTTGTTTCTAAAGAGTTTGTTTTTCTTTTGCATATGTTTGGTGTGACTTCATCATAGTTTTTCTTATTTTAATTTTTTTATTTAATAATACTTTTTAATGTGATAATACATAATTAGTGAGGTTTGGAGTGTGGGCTTAACTAAGACATCAAAATTTATAATGATGTCTAGTAGGAGTTTTTTAATAGAAAAAATTTCAGTTAAAACAAAAGTTATAAGGTCATATTTACACAAGTACAACAAATGAAAACATAAAAAGAACAAACTTTGTGTTAAAGTCAATCAAGAAAATATGAGAATTTCATATTCTAAGTAGAGGTTGGAACTAATCAAAATCGATCATAAGAGATCGTAGAAGCATAAAGTAGGATGCAATAAAGTGAGATGCAATAAACAAGTTGATTAACAACTTTATATGGGTATTAATTAAACTATCAACAGTGGTGATATATTTTCAAAATCGTATAAAAATATACAGAAAATATTTGAAGGAAACCTAAAAGTGATCGACATTGTTGTCTTCCTCTATTTCATGAATAACTTCCAACTCAAAATTTTGACGCCTTGCTGGAACAACGGTATTTGTTCTAGAAGAAGAGATATCAAAAGGAGCAGGGGGTGCTATTAACTCGTATCCATCACCTTCAAGCATTTGTACCACAGTTTTCATGGAAGGACGATCAGCAGGGTTCCATCGAATGCACCAAAGTCCTACAATGGCCAGTTTCTTGGCAATCTTAGCATCTCCCTCATCCTCAACGTTAATTTGCACATCTTTTCCTTCCAGCAAGTTATGGATCCACTCTGGGTACAGAACTTGGAAACTGTCCTCAACTGACGCATTTGTGTTCTTCCTTCCTCCAACCATTTCCAACAGCAAGATTCCATAGCTGTAAATGTCAGATTTGTAAGACACATTACCAAAGTTCCGAGAGAAAACTTCAGGCGCAATGTAGCCCAAAGTTCCCCTGGCTGCAGTCATCGACACCGTGCTCTGATTTTTGGGACACAACTTGGCGAGTCCAAAATCAGTGATTTTTGGGACCAAAAGGTCATCGAGCAGAACATTGTGAGGATTGATGTCAAAGTGAAGAATTCTATGATCACAGCCAAGGTGGAGATACTCAATCCCTCTGCCAACACCAAGAGCAATTTGTTGCAACTTCTCCCATCCAAGGAAAACATCCTTGTTGTCCGGTGGAGCCAAGAATCTCTGCAACGACCCATTTGGATAGAAATCGTAGACAAGAGCACGGTGGAACTCTTCTGCACAGAAACCAAGGAGGCGAACAATGTTAACATGATGAATTTTCCCAATGGCTCTCACCTCATTTATGAAATCCTTCCCATCTCCCACTGTGTCTTTGAGTATCTTCACAGCAACGAGAATTTCACGGGACAGCATTCCTTTGAACACTGCTCCATGAGCTCCTTCTCCCAAACTCTCACTGAACCCATTTGTGATTCTCTTGATGTCAGCGTAAGTGAACCTTGTAGGCTTCATTGCCCGGTAATCCTCCAAGAATTTCTCTATCCGAGCCTGGTCTTCTCCTCTCTTCTCATAATAGTCATACGCATAAAACAATGCCCCGACCAGTAGCAGCAAAAGCATCAAACCAACTACTCCTGTAGGTGAAAAAATAAACCAAAATGAATAAAAATTTAAGCAAGGATCAAATACAGTTGCAAATGCGGTTGTTTAAAAGTAGCAAAACTATAACATAAATAGTCAGTGTAACAGTGCATACCTGCAGCAATATGGACAACAGTTGATGTGGGAATCCTTTTTGGTCGGCAAATGGAACATTCAGTTCCACCGTTAGTACCATTCTTCCATTTACATGTTTGGCCACGTGCTTCACAGTATCCACAGTCAGGTTTCGACCATTCCATAACTAACTTCTCCTCATAATACCGATACATCCACTCGACGGACAAAACATCTTTCAGCTTCGTGCAGGATACTAATTGGGGGTCAATATTGAGTTTACTGGAGGATAGTAGTGGCAAAATAGGGCACGACAATGAGTCACAACGGAAAAAGGAAACATTATCCTTGTCAGGAGGACCGAAAATTCCCGGGAATCGGAATGGAGAGATGGATGCGTTGCCGAGTGTAAAGAGTTGTTTGGGAAGACAATTTTGGGGATCATATATTTCAATTCGCGTAGATTTGTAATCAATATTTCTGACAAACAATTGTATTGGAATGGCAGGAAGCTCCAGCACAGGCTCATACTTTTCGGTGCATAACAGACCGAACTCATTGGGGTAGTCGGTGGTGTGATTCACGTTTTTGTTTCTGAGATAAAATGGAAATTGAATACGAACGTCGCCACATTTATCGGCGCAGTGGTTCTTGCCCGTTACAGGCTTCCCTACCAGACAAAGCAGCGTCAATAGAAGACATAGTTTCTGAAAATTAAGCATTTTGTGGTTGATTTGCAGTTTCAGTCATGGATGGGGTGCGCTTGGTGTTCTCTTGCTCTGCAGTCAATTCAATGCTTACGGGTCTAAATTTTCCATTTAAAAAGAAGAGTACAATACATGATATAATTTTACACGATAATAAAAATATTTCTAATGTATTTTTTTCTCAGTACATCATGTTAGTATTTTACATTATATCAATTATTTAAAAATATTTCTAACGTATTTATTTCTCAGTACTTCATGTTATTATTTTACGTTATATCAATTATATAAATAAGAATTTTTTTAAATAAGATGAAGATGGATAAAGAATTTTTTTCTATATTTAAAAATTTACACTAGTTTTTTAATAAGTTTAAAATTTATTTATCGGGAAACCAATGATTGAACTATTGTTAATGAAATAATATTAATAATTAAATAATATGTAAAAGGCTTAATTATCTTCCAAAGTTTATAAAATATATTTGTATTATCGTGCATTGAGTGATAGATATCATGTCGAATATTTCTTGAGAGTCTGAATAATTAGGTCCACCATGAATAATATTTTTCTTCTCTTAATAAATAGTTTGACACCCAAACATTAAAGATACATCGTCTTTAAATTGACATTTTTAAATACAAAGTATTTATTGAAGTATTTATTGGAGTATTTATTGGAGTATTGGACAACTTTTTACAAGTATCTCCTAATTTGACTAAAATCTAAAAGGTATAAACATGTGAAACTACCATGAACAAGACAGAAAGCAGAAAATGGAAAACACATTTCTAGTCCATACAAGAACAGTATTCTTAATTTTTTTCGAGTCATTTTGATTTTTCAATTTTACTATGTTAATATATAGTTACTCTTCTCTCATATTTTGAAAATGTGGTTAAGTGTGAATCATCTTAAATGCCATAAGACGTATAACATATGATTGTAACTTGAGATCTATTATGCCTTTTGATTAATCATCTCCTTAAAAGTTATACAGGTATAATAAGATAAAAAAGAATAAAATTTGAAATTTAGAAACCTAAAAGACCATAATTTTTTAAGAACCAAATCATTAAAATATGTATATTCCAAAGAGTTGTAGCATAATTAAGCCAATATAAAATAATATTAATTAAATATAATATAGTAATTACTAAAACTAAACAAAGCATATTTTATAAACTTTTAACATTAAAATACACATAAAATTGTTGAGAGTTAGATTATCTTCTCTTGTCTAGAATCACTAGCCTTTCTTTTAATGGATAAATATGTTGTACTTATGAACCTTTTTATGCATATTTATGAAACTATGATATATAATTAGACATGTTAAAGGCTATCAAGTTTAAGCAAGATTATCTGATAGTTTATTTAATCCATATCAATATATGCTTGCATTATAAAAATATGTAATTACAAACTTCTTTTTATACTGAAAAAAAATACAAAGGATAGGTTTATATTGGATTAATATAGTACTCATGTCCAACATAATATCTTTTGAATGTAAAGAAATTAATTATTTCTACAACATTTAGAAAATCTTCATCATGGAAATATAAGTTATTATAAGCGAATGTGAAGTTACTATTATTTGAACATTATCTTATATGTAAAGAAGTACAACCTTTCATTCCTAGCTCTAGATGACCATCTAAGACAACATCAAGCTATAAAACAATATTTGTGATCACATTACTAAGCATAAAGCTACATCATTACTAAGATTACACCAAACACCTATGATATTCTTAAAGCTAATATTGACCAAAATTTGAAAGAGCTCATCATTCGAAACATATATATTAAAAAAAAACATACAAGAAAAATAAAGTTTTGAGCTTCAATGCGAATTGTTGTTTGTGGAAATGTAAAATATATTCTTATTTATGTGAAGTTACTCATGCGAAAATTCTCTTTATATCTTCTCTTTAAGATTTATTTTCATTACATTTTATTATATTTGTTTATAAGCTAAAAGTGGTAGCTAAATGAATACTTGGGTTCTCAATCTCTAGTGTGATTAAGAAGGGATAATGAAGAATAATTTGTATACTCATTTTGTAATCAATTTTTTTATTAATGAAACCCTTTAAGAAGTTTCTTAAAGGAGAAATAGACATATATCAAGAGTTGTGGGTGAACCAATATAAATTGTTGCGCTACCATTATTTGTAAGATAGTCTATCTATTTAAGAAAAATAGTCTTGAGCTCTATTCACTCCCCTCTTCTAGATCCATGTATCTTCAAAATAAAATATATGATAATATTTAATCTTAAGGTTCAATAGTGCATGATAGTATTCTTTAAAGAAAATAAGTATGCTAGTTCAAAGTTTTCTAGGTCACTTTAAAACAGTCTAACTAGAAGTTCAATGTCCTTTTCATGAGGGTTTTTCCCTATTCATAACTTGTTTCTCGAAGCACAAAAACCCTATTCGAGTACTGAGTACCAAACTTCCCGCAACTGACTATTCAAGTATCGAGTACACAGAAAGTAAGGTTTTGATATTCATAGAATAAGTTGTTAATATTCTAGACTCGATTTCTTATCTCATAAAAATAACGTAACACGTCATCGTCTGGTAGGTGACCAGTGTTCTCACTGTCACGTCACCTACGGGATGACCCCCTTTACTAATGTGAATATCATTCTAAGAACTAACACTTTAGAGGATGAAATTTAAGGTCAATGATTATTTCGTCTAGAGGGCAATCTATTTCACCTTGTCTAAGGTATGACATGAAAAGGTGGTCCTAGACGATTCCTAGCCCCCCAACCTCGAGACAAGTAGGCAAAGAGGCTTTTTTAGCACACGAAACAATAAAGATTGGGAGAGGAAAACTAAACAATTGCAAGAGTTCCAAAATGATAAAGAACACTTAAAGCTAAGTTAGAGAAGTGGGTCAACATCAAGCCAAGTCTAAAAAATAGAAAAAAAGAGGGTGACCTTGACCTGTCGCCTCAAAGAGCAAGAGGATAAACTGTATACTCTTACTTTCAAAAGTAAGGATCGGCAACCATCTGAGAAGTGGCAGGCTTTTATAGCTTCTAACTTCGTCGATATGTATAGTATCAAACTATTAGTTCCTTTACCTTGTTGCCACTCAATCAAGTTATGGCATGAGTTTTATAATTTGCAACTTAGTGAACATCTATTGTATGAAACTACTTGTTCAAGTGTCGTCACTCAATCGAGTGATGATGTAAGTTTTATAGCAACTTACTTAACTATAGTAACCAACACTTAGGTTGGCAATCTATGCTCTAGCCAGGAATTTTTTTATGATTTTACAGTAACCAACACTCAAGTTGGTGACCTCTGGGAAATTTGACCACATATTTTGTAGTGACCAACGTTCAAGTTGGTGACCTCTAGGAGACCCAGAATTTGGCCATGTATTTTATAGTGACCAACATTCAAGTTGGTGATCTCTGGGCGAGTCAAGAATTTTGTCATGTATTTTGTAGTGACCAATGTTTAAATCGTGACCTATAGGCCAACCAAGAATTTGTTATGTATTTTGTAGTGACTAACGATCAAGTTGTTGATCCTTGGGTGAGGCAGGAATTTGGCCTTGTATTTTGTAGTAACCATGTTCAAGTACCTGTCGGCGAGCTATGAATTTTGTTATGTATTTTGTAGTGATCAACTCTCATATTGGTAACGTCTGGGTGAGTCAATAATATGGCCATGAATTTTGTAGTAACCAATATTCAAGCTGGTGACTTCTAGGCAAGTTAACACTTTTGTTATGTATTTTGTAGTGACCAAGACTCAAGTTGGTGCCTCTAGGTGAGCCAAAAATTTGCTCATGCTTTTTTAAGTGATCAACACTCAAGTTGGTCACCTTTGGGCCATCCAGAAGTTTGGACATGTATTCTATAGTGACCAATGATCAAGTTTGTGACCTTTGAGCAAGCCAAAACTTTGCATAAATTTTTTATAGTGACAAAAATTTAAGTTGGTAACCTCTGAAAGAGCTACAAATTTTGTTATGTGTTTTGTAGTGAGGAAAACTCAAATTAGTGACTTCTAGGCAAGCCAGGAATTTGGCCATATATTTGTAATAACCAACATTCAAGTTGGTGACCTCTGGGCAAGCTGAAAATTTTTGTTATGTATTTTGTAGTGACCTGATAAGTGTTGATTTTCAGTTAATTTGTAGAGATTTTATGGCTGATTTTGTTAGTACTTAGGTTGATTTTGTTGTTAATTCAGTTTAGATTTGATTTTATTGTTTATTTTTCAAATTAATGCATTTGATTGTGGAGAGAGAAAATTTGTTGAGAATTAGGTTAAATCCAAGAAGAGGAAGAGAACAGCAGCGCTGAATTGGAAAGAGGAGCAGAAAAGAAGAACATAAGTGACTCACTTAAAGATCAGCATGTGCGAAAACCTAAATTAAGGAGGTCCACGTTACTGAGGGCGTGACTCACGAAATAACTGCTATGCGATGACCTAATTGAGGAGGCGAAAGCTATAAAAAGGACTGAGGGCGAATGTAAAAGGGATCACTTATCATCCACCACTTCTCGTCCTTGGATACTCGTTGGAGGCCACCGCCGTCATCAAGCTTATTCTTTTCTTTTTCTTTTGTAATTTCATGGCTACCATGCGTAGCTAAATATCTTACTCTTGGGATTGAATGTAAATTCTCTTCTTCAAATGCACTCTTGATCTTAGTTTGATTTCATTTAATTTAATACCTTTGTTTTATGTTTCATTCTTACTTTGATTTATTTTAGATTTCTTAATTTGACTGGGAAACATTTTTCGAAATCAGAACTAAACGTAAATGCATTGCATATATAAATTCATGAATGAATTATAGTGTGGTGACTGTTATAACAACTAATCTTAATACTGATTAAATTATTCTAGTAACTAGGGATAGAAGCTAGGTAATTTGATTTATGAAATTCAATGCTAGAGGAATCAAGTTGAAAAGGCTTTTATTTGCACAAATTGGTAATTGAAAGTAATGATATTGAATTAGGTTAAGAGTGTATGAGAAGGAGAGTATTACAATTCAATCCCAAGGCTTTTTATCATCATTAAACTTCACTTTTATTATTTGTTGAGTTTTTATCAATTTATCCAATCATTAATTAATTGTCAATTGTTCATACTACAATTTAGTAAAATTCAATTTATAATTCTCGTTCCCTATGGATACGATACTCATCCTTACTTACTATATTACTTGAAGACTCAATACACTTGCTGAAAATCCGTTATCATGACCAAAGTTTAAGTTGGTGACCTCTTAGCGAGACATAAATTTAGCTATGTATTTTGTTGTGATTATCGCTCAAGTTGGTAACCACTAGGAGAGCTGACCAACGCATAAGGCTCTACCTTTATTTTTTTTTATAATTTACAAATTGAATTTAGCTCCATTGAAACTCTCCCTCTCCGTATTGGAGCCAATATTGAACCTTCACTCTTTTGTCATCTCCCGCATGTTCTCCTAATGTCTCTATAGCACCACAAATCATGGCTTCTATGTTTTATCTCATCTAATGCTCTCATAATTCATTTGGAAATTAAAAATTCTTTCTAAATGTGAGCTCATCATTTTCAATCTTAATTTTAACATTAAAGTTTAATGATAATGTTTAACAACCAAGTTTACTATAAACATTATAATGTTTGATGATAATGTTTAACATTAAAGTAAATTATATATTATTATATAAGTAAAATTTTTTGATATATATATATATATATATATATATATATATATATATATATATAT
>Ga0099824_1009389_pt1 | contig 12060 bp, 5 predicted proteins | sample SiratrowhiteBW_FD_76837 | JGI IMG/M metagenome (GOLD analysis project Ga0099824, IMG submission 76837) | Root nodule microbial communities of legume samples collected from California, USA - Siratro white BW | ecosystem: Host-associated > Plants > Roots > Nodule | place: USA: California... | reverse complement strand
ATAAAAGAGAAAATATATATATATATATATATATATATATATAAGGGATGATATGAGTAAGATTTAAATTTTATTTAATCATAAATTTTAAAGTAATAAAAAAAAGTCTATAACTAGATGATAATGAAAGACATAAACAAGTTTAATTTTAAGTTTAGTCTGATTATGACATATGAATATATTAGATTATATAAGACTAAGAAAAATTAAAACTTGAAGTATAAGAGATTGGAGTCATCATCTTGTTAATTCTGTTTTTCTTGATTCAATGATATAAATAGATAACAGAGTAAAAAGAAGAATAGTGTGTACGAACTTGTAGACAATATAGGGACTCTTTTAATTATTAATTAATAATGTGTCTAGCTCACCTATTATCAACTAGTCCAATCACATGTATATTTACATTCCAAACAATACAATTTTATCCAAACCAATAAAATTATAACAATAATGTTTACATAATATTTTTGACAACTAAGTTAATATAGACAAATTACTAATTTATGTTGTTTACAAATTAATTATTCAACAGATAAATGTTCATTCTCTATTTCATTCAAAATTGTATCTTTTTAAAAGTTATATTATCTTAACTTTCTCTCCAAGTTTGAATAATAACTAAGACTTTGTTATTTTGTCAAATTACAATCCTGAAAAGGAATTAAGGAGCATAATAGACCAATCAAAATTGATATTTGGATGAGTGAATCATTTCTTATTAAATAATTTAAATTTCTTCTCTTCTTTAGGTCATTTGTTAAGGAAAGACATTGTTGGTGTAGAATTTGATATTTGGATAGTCTATTTAGGGATATGTAAAAATTAGGAAGTGTTAGAGGAAGCTTTAACTAGTGAGCACACTACCTTTACAATTACTTTTTTTGTAAGGAACAAATTGTACTGAAAGTGAAAATTCTAGGTTTAGTTTAATAACTAATACGGATGATACAAAAGATAGTGATCATGCATGTGCGTGTGCGTGTGCGTGTGTGCATGTGAGAGTGTGTGCATGTGTTTGTGTCCATGTGAGTGTGTGTGCATGTGTGACTTTGCACAAGTTTATTTCTTAAGATAAACCAACAAACAAGCACTTCGGATCATCTAAGTCAACCACAAAATAAAAAACGTCTATAATAACTAACCTAATAAAGTCAGGATAAGATAAAAATAAATAAAAATGAACGTTACATTTTGCATGTAATCGGATTTTAGAAGACTTTAATATTTTACCATTAATTTTAATTTTAATATTTAATAAAAGTAATTAATTTCATTTAATCATATTTAATATTAATAGAAAATTAAATACTTGCATTAATGTTGTTTATTAGACACCTCTTATGTAAATTTAAAAGGATTTAAATAATACATAATTAATTAACCAAATATTTCATCAATTTTGAAAATTTTAATCAAATAATAATCAATAATTATTTTGTCATATTGAAGGTTAAGCACAAATTTGAAGTATTTACTCTTATTATAAATTTTATACACATATATAAAAGTTTCGCACATTAATCAAATCTTTTAAGTATATTATACACTTGATGGGCATATTTAAAATATGTTTTAACAAAAAATCTAATTAATAAATAGTTCAAATTAATCCTATTAAACTTATTTATTAGAGAATTTTATATAGATATTTCAATGAGATTCAAAATAAAAGAAAACGAAATTTAATTATTCTTCATCGATATTTTTATTCTATAGTCGTTTATTCAATGAATAAATTTAACATTAATGAAGTAAATAAATTACTAACATCAATGTTATGTATTATAACTTTATATATAATTTTAGAATATTTTTAAATAGACAATAAATAATTAATCAAATATTTTATAGATTTTGACATTTTAATCTTATAACAAACATTTTTACCAATAAATATTTCATTCTTTTAATATTGATAAACAATAAATTATTTTAGGTCAATATGTAAATATTATAAATGTGTTTTATGTAAATTCTTATACAAAGATAAAATATATTGCATTGGACCTGTTGGAAGTTAATCCTAGACCTATTATTCAAAGTTACTAAATCTATTACTCGAAGTCGGCCCAATTGGAACTACTACTCAAAGTCAACCCAATTGGACCTATCATTTGAAGTCAGGCCAAATCCAATTTCTCGGGATAGCTAATCAAAGTAATTACTGCAAATCACTCCACTAATAAAATTAGTAATCATGGGCCTAGAGGACAATGGTCAAGCTCAATACCACCTTTATAAATTGAAGGGTACTCCACATAGGTATGACTACTGTCCTTACAATTACTTGTTTGTACCCAATCTGACTTGAGTGTCAGAGTGTCCTTGCAGTACTCTCAGCCAGAGCTTGAAGGGAGAACCTCAGCGTTCGAAGTCGGTCCCACACCTACTGACTCACCTCAACCTACTCTCCCACCTTAATTCCCTCTAGGAACATTTTAATGTCCACTATGGGGCCGAATTTGAAGATGGTGACTACACACAAAGCATCTAGTAACGAGCATACTTCACGCATTGCATCTGAGAACCATGTCAACACAACAGTCATGTTGATGGAGATGATGCACGAGTTGGAAGCCCTTAAGAGGAAGAATGTTGAAGAGGTTGAAAACCTAAAACAAAAAAATTTAAGCTGGAAGAGAACTTGACAACACCTTTGAGAATGAAGACATTGATGTGTCAATCAGACCTCCCCTATCCAAGCACACTCTAGGAAGTCAACATTTAACCCAAAGTCAATATATTGTCCTTTCTTCTATCTAGAAGACATCCCTTCACTGATGAGATAATGGAGGTTCCCCTCTTGTTGAATTAGAGGAATCCGAACATTTGAGATGTATGACAAGACCACGGACCCAGACGAACACCTAGATGTTTACGCCACACAAGTCGACCTCTTCATCCTAGAAGACACCATCTTATGTCGAGTATTCCTCGTCTCTTTGAAGGGCACCATGTTGAGTTGGTTCACTTGGTTGCCTCCTTTCTTAGTTGATAACTTTCAAATTTCAATGTTCGGAGAGCAGTTTGCCACAAGCTGACCTTACTGGTTGACCTCTCTCTCCATGGTGAATGTTAGGCAAGAGAAGAATGAGTCGCTCTGAACTTTTATAGAAAGATTTGGAAAAATAACTCTTAAAATTAAGAACCTGAGTCTCGAGGTCGCAATGCACCATCTGGTGACCGCTTTGAAAGTAGGGCCCTTTTTTGCACGTGCAAGAAACCTGCAGCTAGCCTGGATGAACTGAGAAGAAAAGCAACAAATTTCATTGAACTTGAAGAGTTGAATGAGTTCAGGAAATAATATAGAGAGGAAACCACCCTAAAGAAGTCAAACCCGGAAAGTCGAGGTGACCATAGCAAGTTCCCAAAGCCAAACCAAAAATTTAAAGACCTGGCCCGCAGGCCTAGATTTGAGCATTACACTCCTCTCAACGTAGAGAGATCCTGAATTCTAGAAGAAGCCTTTAGCTCAAACCTGCTCACACAGCCAAAAAAGGTTGCCACTCCTCCAAATGTTGACCCTAACAGGTACTATAGATTTCATCAAAACTATGGGCACACCATAGAAGAATGCATGGCCCTAAAGAACAAAATTGAAGAGTTGATTTAGGCAAGTCACTTGCGTTATTACATACATAAAAACCGCAACTACGATAGGGAGGACCTAGAAGAGGGGAGTGGCTGAGATGACGGGAGAGATTGGGGAAGAGAACCAAGGGAAGAAAAAGATAGAAGCAAAGGTCATGATCCTCCATTGCGAGGAGTTATAAACATCATCTCAGGAGAATTCTTCGATGTTTGGAAGCTCGATGTCAACAAGGAAGAGACGTCTTTGTTCTATTTAATCTGTGAATGTCGTGTTGAACAGATCCCGACAAAGCATACCAAACACAACTTTCATAGATGAAGATTTTCATGCAATTGACCTTAACCAGTATAACCCTCTGGTGATAACTGTCGAATTAACTGACTTCGAGGTATGATGGCAATTTTGTAACTAAATGAAAATATATTCCATCGATTCAGGGGTAACTAGTGTAATAGGGTATATTCTACATCTATTGCTAAAAACAACCGATGTAGAAAATAGCCTAAAAAAATTTAAGACACCAATTACATGTGTCACGTATTACATCAGTTGTTGCTCCAACCGATCTAATATAGTGACTTTCAACATTGGTTGTGAGCTCCAACTGATGTAGAAAGTGATGTAACATGTTGCAATTAAAAAAACATATTTTGGCGTGGACTTATTATATCGGTTGTTTATACAACCGATGTAATAAATATCCTTATACATTGGTTATTTTAGCAACTGATGTAATAGGTGTATTTTTGAACCTAACATTTACACTACTTTTACTATTCATTTTCCCTTGTGCCATTGAGTTATTACTGCTTGCGTTGAGTTTCTACTGTCTGTTCTCATTATTTTCACCCATATTTGGTTCCTTCATTGGTAGCCTTTATCCATTTTGCTCTATTTTCATTTTCGATGTGTGTGATTTATTTAACTTATTTTTACATTGATGTCGCAGGTTATTAAGGATTTCATAACAACTTTACTTAATGCGTGAGACTATCTCCACCGTGAATGCGGCTTGGTTCCATTTCTACTCCTTGCCGCTTCTCTTTGTAACAGGTTAGTAGTTTTATAAAATTGATTAAAAATAGCTAGAATTTTTTTTTATCTAAATTTTTTAGCAGTAACTTCTTTTAGTTTTTATTTGATAGTAGAGTCCTTACATTGTATATATTTATCAAAGATTTTAGGTTGTCAAAATTTAAGGCGAAAAAAAGGTCATAACTTTTGATAGAGTGTTCGGGTTGAGACAAGTTAAAAATAAAAGTTATTCGAAATAAGGTTAGAAATGTGATGGCTAACTCTTGAAGGAAGTTCCCCTTTTCCAAGATCTCACTGTTTACTATTACTTTTTTTTTTAACTTTTAGGGCTTTTGAGGTTTTTTTTTTTTAGATTTTTGGCTCTTATTTCACACACCTATACTTAGGCAACTCTAAAAAAATTTGTTGTGTTTTCTTGTATTAATTATAGATTTATCAAATTATGACATCTTATAATTAAAACAAAAAGAATATACATATTACATAAGTTGTACATATTACATCAGTTTCAACTAACAACGATGCAATATGTATTGTTTTTTGTTCTTGTATTAATTATAGATCTATCAAACTATGACATCTTACAATTAAAACAAAAAGAAGATACATATTCCATCAGTTCTAGTTTACAAATGATGTAATATGTATAATTTTTTTTCTTTTACATCAGTTGTATTTAATCAATGTAATGTTGATATATTTTACATCGGTTGAAGAACCGATATAAATAGTCATGAACTTTCTACATCGCCCGCATCAACATTGGTTGCAGAACAAATGTAAAAAGTCTCCAAAAACTGATGTAGAATCTCTTTTTTCTCCTAGTATATGATTAGCCTTCGCCTAATGGGTTAACCACATTGATGTTATGTTTGTCTAAAATAACATAGGCAATATATTTGATGTCTTCCTGCTTTATCACGATGTTAACTTATTTTATCCATATTACATATATTGCTTAAGCTGGTATGATAGAAAAGCTAGCAAAAGAAGCTGAGATTGGATGATAAATAAAGTTAATTATGTGTGTTCATATCAATTGTGTTTGGTGTGATACCAAATACGTCGGATGACATTCAAGGAGATTGCTCTTAGGTCTTGCGGTCCTGAGCACAATAACCTTGGCACTAGACACATTCCTCTCAAGTGTCGGGACGCGAGTTCTTTGACATTAGGCGCCAATTCTATATTTTTTCTCTTATCCTTTATGTTAGCAATCTTATTCTTTATCTATGGTGTCCTCTATTCATCGAATTGAGAGAGTTCTTACTATTTTAGGATTTTACAGTTATATTTTATAAAAAAAAAAAAACTCATTTTTATCTTTTTAATTATTTTTCTCTCACAAGATGTTTACCATAAGTCCATTGTTTTCTCATTAATAAATGTAATAAATATTCTGATAATACATTAATTCGATAATTATTAATGTAATAATAAATTTTTAAATATTAATTTATGCATTTAATGAGTGTAAAAAATATTGTTTATAAAAAAGATCTATGTGAGTATTCATGTATTCATCTTTTGCCTTGTGTGAATTCTTGTGTTAAGTCATTTCCATGAATACCCAGGGCATTGTTAGTTTTGGCCATCGCCTAATTGGTTCCAACTCTGAAGAAGATCCGACAAGAAACAACAAAAATGGTTTTAGATGTATAATTTGCAACCTTGTCTTCCTTACCTTTCAAGCATTCATAACCCATGTCCGGTCTCATCTGTCACCGGACCACCCTTATCTAAGAAGTCTATATCCATCAAACCAGGTAGACCCTCAAAGAGAAATGATTCCAAACCCTTTACATCCAAATTTTTCAAGATTGATGGTGATGCAGGAAACAAATGTCTTTGTCAACAATAGGGGTTTTCAGGCACCACCTGAACAACCTATGGTGATGCATGAACATCAAATTCCTGTTAACAATAGGTTTTTCCATGCACAACTAGAACAACCTATGATGATGCCTCAACCTAGAGCAACCTATGTTGCCCAGGAGGTGGCTGCTGCTTCTAGGTCAGTCCAAGGTCCACCATATCCTATGTTATCTCCAAGTGGTGATGTTATTCAAGATGCACAATCACTTATGCAACCAATCATCCAAAGGGAGATGGAGGCTTCTCCAATTGATGGAACCAGACCATTTATCAATCTACTGGATAACCCTATCAATGACGAGAATTTGAATCAAGATATGATTAATGATGAAGCACTGGATCTTACATTAAGGCTTTGAATCTTCAAAGCATTAGTTATTTAGCATTATCTTGAATTATATTTCAAGTTGATGAGTGTTAAAGCTTTCTTGTCATTTTTGTTATGTGTTGGAGTCTTACTGTGTTGATTCTCATTTTGGCTTAAAGATGTGTCATATATAGATATATATGAGATGGGAACAAATTATATGGAATAAAAGTGTTTATTTAAGATTTACATGCATGTATTTCTCATCTGTGATTTTCCTATTCTATCATTGAATCTTGATTTTCCCTAACATTCAAGCTTTAAACTATAATTACAGTCGCAAATAAGGTGTACTCAAATCAGGATCAACGATCTACAAATATGTTATGATTTCAATCAAGATGGTCCAAATTTTAAAATTCATGATTCCAAATTCACATAAAGATATACAAAAAGAAAATAAAAAATGAAAGAACCTTAAGGAATAAAAATATCAATTGAGATTTTCTTTGTCCTCGAACTTTTTATGTAATAGTTTCTTTTTCTTTTATTAAATATTGCGTTGTGCATTTTATTTAAGCTTTTAAATTACAATTACGATGCGAATGAAGAACAAGCAATTAAGGATTTACTCATTTTTCACATATTGAAAACTTCTGTAGTTGACGGCGCAAGCATTGGTCTCAAGCTATCCTTTTTCTAATTCGTTTCATCTTAAACTAATTAGGGTTTTTTTTTTTTTAAATGGGCTTTAGTGCTTTGTAGACATGTAAATATCTTATAATTTTTGTTGGAAAATTGTTATCTACACCTCCCTCGAATATCGAATATCACATTTTATTTCTTTTATTTATAAAATTACTTTTTATTTTTATTTTTACTTATTTTTAGAAGATTTCACATTGATTAAAAAAGTGATTAAATTATAAAATATACATAGATGTAATCTCACTTTACAAGTTAACTTTATAAGGTTAGTCACGGTTAAAAAAAACTTTCTAATGACAAAAAAACAGTATGTTACAAAACAAGAAAAGTATTGTACAAAGATGGAAAATATCAAAAATATCATAAGTTACAAAATATTTGTAATAGAAAACTTCATTTCATCATAAATCACACTATACAAACTCTTAATTTTTGTAATAAATAATAATTATAATAATAATAATTGCATTCAATAAAAATTATTTTTTGACAATGAGATGAGTTATCATAAATTATGACTAGATAATTCAATTAATTTAGTTATTAATCGTCAATGTATAACTTACACGGAATATTTATATTTTAATTGAGTGTGAGCAGGTATGGCTTAAATGTTGTTAATGTCGTTTTAATGAATGTGATAAACTTGAAGTGATAATAATGAGAAACGTATATGAGTTTGTCGCTTTTTGTGACACAAACACGCTTTAACCAAGATGGAAAGAGTTGTCAATCTATGTAACGTAAACACGCTTTAAGCAAGATAGTGCACTCGTCAACATCTTAAAGAATTGTTGTACATTTGGGTTGGGATTTTCCTCCCAAGTCTCAAAATCAGGTTGTTAAAGACATAAGTTAATTTTTGGGTTGACAACATGAGTTACTAATTGTTTGTAATTGTAAACACTTCTCGTTGACTAAAAGTATTTTTAGTATGATTGATATGTGAGAAAATACGAAATAATTTCACCAATTTTTTTTAATGATACTTCAATTGAAATCTATCCTATTATGCAATTATCTTTTGAGAACTTCTTTATATAAAATATTTTGATATAACAACCACTTGCAACACAATTATTTTGTGTATGAGACATAGTTGAAAGAATTATGTGATTATTAATTCACAAATATTTTATGTCCTTAAAAAAATTTGTTTAAATGTTTAGTAATCACTTAAACAAATATTGATTAAAGTGCTCACGATAGAGTTGATTTATATGATATTTTTATATTTTTTTGTAACAAATTTAATTTTTTGTAAGCTTAAAATTTGCTTAGTTCTTAATTTTAGGCAATTTTTGTTAATAATTAAGAGAATTGAATTTATTCTAAACCTCTATTATTTTGAACAGAAAAGCGTTGGACTTAGAGAAGAAGGAATTTCCTCGACACAAGAACCTAAGCCTGATGCGAACTAGCCCCGAGAGCAATTCATTAGAAATACGCCCTATCCAAGAAACATGGGCCCGACACAAGTTGGGCTTCAAAGCTTGGACTTGTGGAGTGATTCTTCTTGCACCTCTATGACGACTTCCTGCACCTCCATAGTTTTTCAAAATTTCCATTTTGGACATAATGAAAAGACTAAAATGTCCTTCGTCTACAATCTATAATGTAAAAATTTTTTACATTGCGGGTTGTAGAACCCGCAATGCGTTTTTTCAAATTTTTACATTGCGGGTTGTACAACCCGCAATGCATTTAAAATTTTTTTTGTCAACTCACAAAAAAAATTAATTTATTTTTATAAATACTAAAAATTATTTATAAAAATATTTTTTTTTACTTTTTATTATAAGAAAAATTAAAATTATGTTAAAAACAAATATTACAAAAATTTGTGGCCTTGACGAGGATCAAACTGGAAACCTTTACTGCGTAAGACTAAGGTAATAACCACTACACCATAGCAGATTGCTGGTTGTACAACTCGCAAAACAAAACAATTTATAAATGCATTGCGGGTTACAAAATTTTTTTTAAATGTATTGCGGGTTGTACAACCCGCAATGTAAAAATACAAAATTTTTTTTAAAATGTATTGCGGGTTGTACAACCCGCAATGTAAAAATTTTAAAAATGCATTGCGGGTTCTACAACCCGCAATGTAAAAAATTTTGAAACACGTTGCGGGTTGTACAACCCGCAATTCATTTTTGAAATTTTTTTAAATTGCGGGTTGTACAACCCGTAATGTGTTTCAAAATTTTTTACATTGCGGGTTGTAGAACCCGCAATGTGTTTCAAAATTTTTACACTATGAGTTGTAGACAAAGGATATTTTGGTCTTTTCATTATGTCCAAAATGGGAATTTTGAAAAACTATGGAGGTGCAGGAAGTCGTCATGGAGGTGCAGGAAGAATCACTCGGACTTGTGACAAAACCCAGTGGTGCCCGACGCAGCTAATCTGGATCGGGCACAAACGTCGCAAATTAGAGTCTATTTAAAGGATTTTCAACATTAGGGTTAGAAACTCTAGATTTTCCACTCCATCTGGCAGTCAAGCTCCTCCTGGGAGGCATAAATATGTAGCCTTGGGATGACATTTAAGGTTTCGATAGTTTTTCTTTTCTCCTCTTTGTATATTCATCTTCTTCCCTTGTTCATCTTTCTATGTTGTTGGGATTATATGTAATTGTTTCAATTCTCATGTAATCAATACTAGTCTTATTTATGTCTTATTATAAATGTTTTTCTTTCAATATACTAGTATTTTGTTTATGTGCGCATGACCTGTTGCGCTGATTGATTTTCTTAAGAGTATTGAAAAATATCTTTTGTAATGTAGATCTCAATCAAAATATTAGTTAAAACCTTAAGATTCGTTTGTTATCTTAAGACCCTTGTGGCAAAAGCAAGTTATTTTCTATATAATTTATCAAGGAATTGACAGTTAATATATAAGCTTAGCCACATCCTGCAAAGGAATTAGGGTTTGAGTATTATTGTGGGTTAACATTGACATTTGTTGAAAAAGAATATAATTGATTTCATGCATGAGAGTGAGGTTTGTTTAAACCTAAAAATTACATTCCATCTCCTTTTCATTCTTTTTCCATATTTCAAGTGCTCATTAAAAATACAAAAATATACTTTCATTGTTTTAATTTTATTTTCTTGTATAAAAATCAAAATTTTAAAATTATATGTAGCCTAATCTTGTTATAATTTTATTTATTATCGTGTATTACATAAATTTCTTTAAAAAAGTTATATTTTTATTATTTACTACATTTATGATTGGTACACTTATCTTCACTATAAAATATATTACTAGCTCATCAAACATTTGAATGAAAATAACTAACGTACCTAACTCACTAATCTTTAAAATGTGGACAATGAAATTCACGTAAGGAAGAAAACGAAACAAATATAAAAATAAAGCTAGAAATTAACTTTCATAAAGTGTAGTTCTTTCCTATCTACTTTCTCCTATCTATTTCAGTTTTGAAAAAAAAAAAAAAACAACTATTCTTCAAAACTGAAGCGACACTGATTTTATTCAAATCTAATTTTAACAAACCTAAGTGTTTGGTCAATTTGAAACACAAATTTTTATAATTAAATAATAAATGGTATAAAACACTAAAAATAAAAATAAAAACACGATATTATATAAAATGAAAATTGAGATAAGGCAAAGAAGGATTAAGATCACAAAAAAGATAGAGAGCTACTATATTCAAATTTCATTCTCTTAATATACTAAAAAAAAATTAAATCGACAGAATTTTATCCATCGGTAAAATATCATTATTAACGATTTTATCGACATATATCATCCGTTGCTAAATTTATCGACAGATTTACCGATGATTTTATCCTAAATCCGTCAATAAATTTATATACAATCAATTTACCGACAAATTTTAGATGTTTCCAATAGATTTGTTTCGTCGAAAATTTTTATTTCTTTTGTAATGATAACATTTAGGTTCATTTTGGTTGTGAACACGAAAGAGGAGTTATACAAGTAACAATGTAGATTGTGGAAAAGATAAATACTTTTTTTTCAAAATATAAGATTAATTATAATTTTTTTGCATTTTTATTATTATTATTTTTTTATTTTGGTTTCTTTCATTAAACACCTTCGATTTTATTTTTGTTTATTTGTATTCTACTAAATTTTTATTGTATTTATTTTCTTCTTCTTTCCCAATCTCGGAGTCTCTTTCAAAGTTCTTGGAAACACTTTCTATCATGTACCTCAACTTTTAAATTGGATCTAAATATTACTTTCAGGAATTGTTATTTAATTCATATGGAAGTTCTACTAATAAAGGATATGAAACTTGTAAACTGGCCAAATTCATAAATAAGCTTACGGAAATACCTAATTGATGGAAGGATTCTGATATAAAAATAATGAAGAAAGGAGTAAGATGAGCTTACTTATAAGAATTCCAACAAGTGCTTTATATATATATATATATATATATATATATATATATATATATATAAAAACACAACTTTTATATTATTATTTTATATATAATCATATTAATATACACGTATACACAATTTTTTTT
>Ga0099824_1009387_pt1 | contig 12062 bp, 3 predicted proteins | sample SiratrowhiteBW_FD_76837 | JGI IMG/M metagenome (GOLD analysis project Ga0099824, IMG submission 76837) | Root nodule microbial communities of legume samples collected from California, USA - Siratro white BW | ecosystem: Host-associated > Plants > Roots > Nodule | place: USA: California... | reverse complement strand
TTTAATATTTTTTTTTTTTTTTATTAATAATTTTTTAATTATTTTAAATTTTATTTAAATTTTTGTTTTTTTTTTTTTTTTTTTTTAAATGATTTTTTTTTTTTTTTTTTTTTTTTTAATATGATATATTATATACATTAAAGAAAAAAGTTATTTAGAGATTAATATTTAGTTAACAAATGAAATTGTTGTTAATTGTGACTAAAATAGTCACCAAATTAAATTTTGATTGCTAAATAACTACAAAATAGAAGTAATAATTGAATTTAGTGACCAATTAAGTCAAATAATTGATATCTAACATTAGCTATCAAGATTTTAGTGACTTATACCATTAGATTCTAAATTAGTCTCTAATTAGATATCAATTTAGAATCTAATGACATAGGTTACTGAAATTTTGGTTGCTAAGGTTAGATACCAATTATTTGACTTAATTAGTCACTAAATCTAATCATTACTTCTATTTTATAATTTAACAACCAAAATCTAATTTGATCACTATTCACAATTAATTACCATTTCATTTAGTAACTAAAAATTAATTTCTAAATCACATTTTTCTATCTAGGAATCAAATATCTGTTCATCTATATACCGACCTGAAAACTGGAATCAATTAAAGAGAGACATATAGGAGCATAAAGACAAAGTTTCTTGGAAGAATTTCTCATATACAGTAAGATAAAAAACAATGAGTAGGTGCAATAAGGGGACCAACAGTTAAGGGAAAAAGACCTATGAAGGCAAATCAGAAACAAAACAGATAAAACCTAAGAAAAAAGTGGTTTCAATTGGAAATTTATTCAAGGTCTAAATGAAAATGATTAAATTATAATAGACGATGAAATTGATGGTTACTGAATGTGTTGAGTATTACAAATAAACATATATCTTTTGTTGAACGAGGGAATATGAGCTGATTTTGTAGGAGTTATAAAAGTTTACTTAGAAGGTGGATTAAGATGTATATATTTTGTATATTAATTGACAGAGTATACAACGAGTAATGAACATATTTTTTTTTTAAAAGGCTTGAAATATTCCTTATACTCTATTAATTTATATATACTTTTGTAATAGGTTGGAATGTTCTTATTACTTTATTTATTTATATTTTTTTATTGATTTGAAGATAATTTTTTTTATAATAATACTTTAACACCCTTTCAAAAATATAGAATATAATAATTTATATTAAAATTTCAAATTAAAAAATTATAAATTTAAATAAAATATTATTATTTTAAGTTATCAAAGTGGTATTATTAATTTAGTTGGTGGTCAAAATATAACAGTTCCTTTAAAATATACAATTATTTATATCATCCTATTATAAACGTAAAACTTAATATCGCTAGTACTTAATTTGTAAATGTAAGATGTTCCTTTGTTTTGCTTTGATTGCGAGTGATTTCTCAAAAAAATGCAGATTTGCATCCAAAAATGTCTAAAGGTGGACGACACTAGCTACGCAGACTACTCTTCTTTTCCTTTTTTTTGTCTGTAAGGATGAAAAAGGCTTCTTCTGGAGGAATATATGGACCACAGTAAACAAACAGAAACAGTATTTTCACAATCGGGTGAGTTGTGAACAAACATAACTAAATGATGTGGAAATGTTAATGTCTTGAGATATGTTTAGATTTATAAGACAAACAAAGGTGGTCACATTAGACCATTACGTGCAGACTTTCTCTTTCTTTTTCTTTTTTTTTTTCAGAAACTAATGGAAGAAATTCTTTTTATCAACCAACTTTTTTATAAACAACTATTTTATAATTCACTTAAATATTTAACTTAATTAATAAACAATATTTAAAATTTAAATAAATTGTATAATAATTATATAAAATAAAGCGATAATGAAAATATCATACCTCGTTCAAATTTTCCATTAAATATTTTATTTGGTTAAAGGAAAACGTGTGAATTAGTGAAAACTAGGCATGTAATTCAATTATTTAATGTCTTTTTAATCATTTTTTTATTTCACTTTGAACAGTGCAAACAGTTTGTTTATTAGTTTATTGAAATCCAATTAGAAAGAACGTGATTTTCATTTTGTATGATCAGTACTTTTTTATTATTTTACATTACAGATTAAGTCCTCAACTCATTTTCAAGAAACACAGTGTCCACAAATGAAAGAGTACGGAAAAAGAAGACGTGCCGTTTGGAATCACTTAAAAGAAGTGAAGTTGAAGGTTTGGAATCACTTAAAAGAAGTGAAGTTGAAGATAAGAATTGTGAATACATACATTGTAAAAGACATGATACATTAGCATAGGGGACCAACCTGCCCTTTGGAAATTGATGAAACTCGTGATATATAAACAAGAAGTAGGAAAAATCCATGTTTTGCACATTATAAGAATCTTTCTAGGTTAAGTGGTGTAGTTAAACATGACAGCAAGCATTAATGTTTAATGTATTGTAGCTGCCCAAAGGTTAGCAATTCTTCCAACCCACAACACAAAATATTCTAGTGCTGAAAAACGTTCTAACATTCTAATATCTTTTGAAGATTTTCAATTGTGGCTATATGAAAATCTCTTTTAGGTACCTAGCGTGGAGAACCCAATGAAACCACAATTCTGAAGAAGTGATGCATAAAGTTAGATATGGGCTTTCTAGATGAAAACGTAGAATATTACCACTTGCCGGTTATGTATGCCTCGTTAAATTAGTTATCTCAACTTTATTACTACTTTGTTTTTCTTTCTTCAAAATGCAAAAAGAAAATTATATGTAAAGAAATCACAAAAATCCAAAGAAACTTTTTTAGAGTTAGAGTATGAGATAGGGGAAATAGTCTAAATTAAATAAGAGAACTTAAATAAAAATAAAGAAGAGGGGACTCGGATTAAGAGATATAGAAAGATTCAATATTACTTTATTAGAAAAAATGAAATGGAGATTAGGTGTGAAAAATGGGATATATGAGAAGAAATCATAGATTTTAGATATGAATTTTGGAGAAATTTGAGTATAAATATGAAAGTGAAGGATAAATTTTATTGGTGGAGAGGTGTAGAAGCGCCGCAAGATATTGTGTCTAATATGGAGTTTGAGAACAAATAATAAGATTTTAATTTTAGGAGGACATATGAATAGGATAAATACCACTCCACTGTAGGTAGGTTTCTTAGATTGTATGTATATTAGACTAGACTGTAAAAAAAATTACAGAAAGTTAAAGGATCGAATAATAGCAATTGGGAATACAATCTAACATGGAAGCAAGATAGACTAATATGGTAAAGAGAACAAGAATAAGAATTCATATAGATCATAACAGGTCAAACCTTTAAAAGAGAAAATGAGAACACCTAGATTTGAAAAAAATATTAGGAATGTATATATACAATGAAGACAATATTTTTAATATTAGAAAAATGTGATTTACTGATAAAATTCGTTGATAAATAAAAATTACTTACCGAAAAATCCTTCCCAAGATCTATAAATAAATATTACGAATATTATTTTTATTATAAAAATTATTAATACTATTATTATTATCGACAGATAATTTCACTAAATTATAATTGGTAAGTTGACAGGTAATTTATCAACTAATTGATTTGTCAAGAAATTGACAATCAATTTATAAGGGATTTAAGTTTTTTTTAGTGGTTGCAAAACAACATACGAAAGGAAAAACAAGAGATTGTGCCACATTTATTTTTATGTTGCAAAATAACTTGAATAATGTAATAGACTAGTGAGATTAAGCCCAGGGCACCATAACAACTTTAAGGTTAATTTTCAACACTTTCAATTAGTAGAACTAAATGGAAAACAAAATAATGTTTGGAAGGGTTTATGGATAACAATTATTTGAATGATCTGGAATCATAGAATTACGGTTATATATAGGCAAGGAAAGGTAAATGCAAAACAAATGTTATTCATGATACTCTTATATGTATGCTTGTGGATGAAATATTGTACATTTGATGGTAGAAAAATTGAACTGATCTGCAAACAGATTCAAGAAAGCCTCACAACAATCTATTTAAAAAAAAGGAGCCATAGACGACGCTACAGATACTCCTATGGATGTACGGATAAAAGTTGCTTGGTGCGAATGTTAGTACTTCCGTCGAGTCTGTAAGTTTGGGATCTGTGTTGTCCATGAAAAGTTGTGGTGCACTAAGCATGCAATATATCCAAAGCGTATGTTCATTTTCAGACGCCAATTTCTATTCCGGAAAAGCTTTTCCGAAACAGCAAAAATAATTTCGGAATTCTTTTCAAAAGCCATTTAGGGGGTGTATGATTGCATTGCAGAAAGCTCTTTCCGGAAGTAAAACATTATGCAAAGTACTTTGTGAAATGCAAAACATACATTCCAAAAATAGTTTTTCATAATACATTTTTTTTCTTTCGAAAAGTATTTTCTAAAGAGTAGTTATACTTTAACAACTACAGGTGACATATATTCACTTTACAACCTTATGTGGCGTTGATGTAACCAAAACCTATAATAGTTATAATGATTAGTATTGGAGACAAATTAAATAATGAGATAATCAATAAAATCAATCACTAATGTAAGATTACATAAATGTATAAAAAAAAAGTAAAAGTAATGAAAAGTAAATGCTAAGAGCTTAATTTAAAACTAAATTCAAGAAAGTATTTTGAAAATTTTTTAACTCGAGAAATTTAAGAAATTGATGAAGATTAAAAAATTTGAAAAAGTAAGGCCTTATCGAGTTAATTGGGCTCAAACAAGTCAAATTGAGTTGGTGATGAATTAAGATAAGCTAATATTCACTTGAATTAAAGTGGATATATGTTTATTCAATTTGAGACTAACTCATGTTCAATCAAGTTCGAAGAAGTTTAGATGAGTCCTAATCTGATTAAGATCAAGTTAGGTCTAACTCAGTAAAGACTAAATAAAGATCAAGTCAAGTCTAGTTCAGGTCGAGCTGATTCTATGAGAGTCTAAGTAAAGTCAAGTTATATTCAGTTAAGTTGAACTAAGCACGTATCAAGTCAAATTTGTCGATTCCAAATTGAATTAGATTCATTTCAAGTTAAGTCTATGTTAGGTTCAAGATTGGTCTCACTAGTCTACTCAAGAAATTGATCCAAACTACAAAGACTCCAAAATATGAATTTGAGAATACAAAATTATTACTTTATTTTTTAAAATTTAAATTTTTTTAATTTTAAATAATCCATTTACTTTAATAAAATCTTAAAATTTCAATTGCTTTAAAAACTTTTTACCCAAACAACATATTTTGTTATAAAGTGCTTTTAATTTTCTGAAAAGGTAATTACCCTTTTTCAAATATTATATCCAAATACAAGGTTGAAGTATTTTTTTTAACATTTAAAAAAAAGATATATATTATAACTATCATAAAATTTTAATTACGTATAATTATTATTGAATATCATGACTTTTTTGTTTTTAAAATTATTTAATTAATATTTATAACAGTTTAAGAGTATATATAAACACGAATACATGTATACTTATTATTAAAAAAATAAAATAAAATACAAATTTCATATCTTTCAAATTAAAGATAAAAACGAATATAAAGTTTTATTTTTATTTCTGATTAAAATAAATTAATTAATTTTGACTTTAAAAATAAAAACATCATAGCTATTCGCCGTATTCTCATCCGTGGTTTTAACTAAATTTCTATGGAAGGATTAGTAATAGGAACAAGATCACGCTTCAATGTTTCCCATTTAAATATTTAAAAAGTGTGGTGAGAAGGTGCAACGGAAAAGTACGTAGCACACAAAGTAGAAAGTCTAACTTGAAAACCACTGAAACAAATTCAGAATGAGCCAAATATAATCATAAACTGTGTAAATCAATTTCAGAAGCAGAATCGTTGAACTTCTGAAAGCACAACGAGGCTAAAATCTTGTGTCTACAATCTGCTTGCAATTTGAGAATTGAATCTACGATCAGGAAGTTCCAAACACCCGAAATCCTCTTCTTCGACATTTCTGAAGCACTGATCCACCATTTCATCGCTTACCAATTCTAACTTCGAAGGTTCCCACTAATTAATGAAGCAAAATGAAAAAATAAAAGAATAAAAAAATAGGAAGATAAAATTAATCACTAATACAGCATAACAATCTAAGTAAATTTACGTAAAAGCAAGTTACTCTTACCTTTGGATTGTTGTCTTTGTTAAACAGCTTTGCTCTTGAACCCTAGATTGTGTTTGAATTGAAAGAAAGGTCCGAAAAAAAAAAAAAAGCTATAACCCTACTTTGAACACTGAAAATCAGAAAAATGTTAAATCTTAACTGCCAAATCATTGAATGGAGATGTTCCAAAATAATTACCTCGTAGAAATCATTGCTAACAGTTCTTCTGAGGATGTGGGCACCAATGGTGTAATCCCGGTGAAGGCATTGTTCAAAGTTTTGAACACGGCCCAGTCTGATCTAATTAGGCAAAAAAATTACAAGTTTCTAATTGATTGATCATACATGGTTAATGGTTATTTTCATAAAGATCATAATTAAGCAAATTAATTTCATTTTGCTTCTTATCATACTCACTGATTTCAGAAATATTTTGAGGCTCAAGGGACAAGATGAACTCATGGAACTTAATGCATGTTTTATCCACTCTTCTTCTCCATTTTCTAATTCCTTTTCCTACACATGATTCAAATGATATTCCACTCATATACTCAGCATAGAACTACACAAAAAGAATAAAAAATTTTCACATCTTAATATGTATACTTACCAAGCATATAATGATTTCCTCCACAGTCCCTTTTGAGAAACATTTGTTTATAGCCTCCAATCTATTTTCGGTGACAATTCAGAATGATTAGTTCTCAGTTATATGATATATTTCAAGTCTTAAAGTGCACAAAATCTTAAGAGGATGATTAATTATAATTAATTTCATTATCATTATTTACCTTGTAAATGAGCTGTCTTCCTTCAGATTTGGTTTATCTGTGAATGTTTCTATAACTGTCGACATTGTTACATCCCAATTACCAGTTTGTAGAGCATTTTCTAGTGTATTTAACTTCTGTTACACAGAAAATAATAAAATAAAATTACAAAATTTAATTGGCTAAAGAATTTACACTTCAAAATAACACAAGAAATTCAATTTTACCCATTTGATGAACTTAAAAATTTAATTGATGAATATTAACCTGCATAAGAATTAATTGCTTCTATAGGTAAATAATTAACAGGTATTAAATATAGTTTTACCACTGAATGGACAAAGTAAGTAGCTAAACCACATGCTACCATTTCTGCTCCATCTAGCCTAGCACCAGTCAGCCCAATGTACTCGCCTAAAAAACCAAGCAAAATAATGTGTATATATATATATATATATATATATATATATATATATATTAAAAGTAACTTTGTTATGGAGGTGGTAGAATAATAATCGACAAATATGTATGCATTGTATAGTATACAAAATAGTGTGTTGATTCTTCATGGAATGAAGTCAAAGAGCCTTCAGATACATCATGCAAAGGGATTATAGATTCTTTTTTCTTATATAAAAAAAAATTATATTTTAGACATGTCTGACAGAGGATACAGATTCAGTGTAGCATCCTGCAATACAAGTTTCTTAATGTAAATTGATGCACTATAGTTGCTTAAAATTTAATTAATTCCTTGCTAATTTTTTTGAATTTGAGAAGAAAAATTAGCGAGGAGCGTATTTAGTTACCAAAATAGCCAGGTAGTCGAGAAAGGAAGTAGGATGCACCAACATCTGGAAAAAGTCCAATGGATGCCTCTGGCATAGCAAATATCTACAGACATATAATGAACTGAGATATAATTTTTTGTAGAATGATAGTGCTTAAGAACTAATGAGGTTAGATGTTTCATATGCTGCTAAAAAAAAGGTTACATGTGCCATCAAGAGCTTCCATAACTGTGTGAGTTAAATGCTTATTTCAATTTTATAAATATTAAATATCATGTAAATTTAAACACTATCTAAAAACACCAATATTGAAGTTGTTAGAGTGAGTACTTAATTTCAGTCTAATAATTGATATTATGTTAATATATAAATATTTTTTTCAGATACTTTCTAAACCACGGTACTTATATAACAAAGTTTACATAAGGAATGTCATGTCATTTATTCTAATTACAAGTTTGTGAAGTAAGGTTGTCAAATTTTAAGTAATCTATATAAGAAATTACTTTAGAGAAGATCTAAAACATCTTAAGAAATTAAATTTTCGGATACAGAACATTAAAATAGCATTTACATTAGTGAGACACTTTACGATATAAAAAGAATATATTTCGAAACCAAATCTAATTCTAAGAAGTGAAGTCATACAGCCTTTTCAGTGACAACCCTAAACTTCGTGTTCATGGATAGACCTGCTCCAGCTCCCATGACTGTTCCATTGATGAGAGAGACCTGACTTCAAAACAGTTAATACAAATCCAAATCAAATGTGTAGAACTTGTGCTATAATTAAAGAAAAAAAATACATAGTATTTAATATTTGGATTAGTAGAGATAAATTTTAAATGGATAAAAAATAAAAAAAATGTATACACTATTAATTCTTTATTTTATTAGAAATTTATCTCTCTAAAATATACACTATTATCTCTAAACTCTATCTAGAAAAGAAAAAACAAATAGTGTTATATTGACAAAAGAGTTATTGAGGTGAGCATCTAGATAAATCCATTAAATTTATCAATTTATCTGGATGATCACTCAAACCGTAAACTATCATTAATACAATACTTAATTGGTGGGTTATCATAATATATATTACTTAATGTCACTTAAGTATCGATATAAATACTTAAACAATATATATATTAATGTAATGAGTTGAGGCTCGAGTAAAAGTGAGGTTGGGATAATTATTTCTTTTTGAGAAAAGTTGGCACTCAAGTGATAAAAATGTCACTCAAACATTGATAATAGTGATGGTGCATGGGATTTTAGAGGTTATGTGATCATGCATTTAGGTCTTAATGCTCAAGTTATACTGTGATCCCTCAAAGGATAATGCGGTGGCTCAAGTGTTAATGTCACTCAAGTATTAAAGTATTAATAAAGTGTTGAAAATGGTGATTTTAAAATTTGTTAGGTTTTAAAAAACCAACATCACCCAAGAGTTAGGATGATGTTCCTCTTAAAGTGTTGAGCGAGTATTTAAATAATAAAGAGACAAAACCAACTCTTTCATTTGAAAATAATATTTCTTAAGAGATGTGAGATCACAATAACGAAGAAGTCTTTGTCTGTTTAAGGAAAAAAAAGAGTATGTGTGTAGAAATTAAAGGAAGTTCTTGTATTAAGATTTTTTTTATACAAATGCAAGGAATCATTTTGACATAAAAAGTTGAAAGCTGATTTTATCTAATAATGCTTAGAATATCAAAATTATTTTAAATATCAAAATTATAAAAGTAAAGATTAAAACATATAATAATTTAAAGACTAAAATAATTTTAGATAATAAGTAACTAATATTTATAATTTTAATGAACTCACCGTAGGCTTTCCATAGGTTGCCATAAAATACTCCAAAGTAAGCAGTTTCTTGTAAAAGATCGAATTATAACTCCAATGTCCTGCTTTCATATACAATAAGATCAACACATACATGTCAAAATAAATTACTCACCAATTTTTAATAATAAAATATAAAGTAAAATATATAATTTTGTTACGACTAAATATCTCATAACAAAATTGAAAAACTTTTGGCTATAAATAAATTGTACCTGCAAGTGAACACACGGTTACAGACACAACATCACCACCCACACAAAAGGTTTTTCCATTACCCTATTAGTTAACAGGAAGAAGAAAGTTTATTTTATTGATTAATTGATCAATTAGATAAAAATATATATATATATATATATACATAATCATTTAATTTAAACAGAAACAGATGGAGAAAAACAAAAGAAAAAAACCACGATTCAACTTGTTATAAAAGAAAAATGAAGACATTTACCTTCAATATCACAAGTTTCACGGAAGGGTCATTCTCATACTTTTGTAAATACGTTTTTATTTGACAAATCTGTATACAGTGAAAGAACATATTATCAATTTAATACAATTTCGTGAGAGATATAATCATTTTCATACCAGAGTGGAAGGGATTTTGTTCCATATTAATTAGGTTTTCCGCGTATATAAGAGTATATTAAACAGCAAAAATGAAAGTTGATCTTATATATAATACTAATTAATACATAATTAGAAAGCGATAGATAAAAACTTACCATATCAAAATTTAGGGTATTCAACTTCTGGGTTCTGTTCAGAATCACTGTCTTTACCCGAGAATTTCCAGTGAAAAGTACCTTAAAGGTTGAATATACTCAAACAATCAGAAAATATATATGGATAGCTGATAAGTAAGATAGAAAACACTTTAGTTTTATATGTAAAATCTAATATGTAAAATTTAGCACTGATTTATCAAGAGGGAAACTTTAATTTTTATTGAAAAAATATCTAGTTACTAAAGAATTATATCTAACTTTTCTCTTTCTCCATTTCTTTCCAAATCCATTTTTAACTTTTTTGAAAGAACCTTCTTTTTACAAAATAAAAGTTTTAAATATAATTAGTTGTAAGTATTTAACTACTTTTTATTACAGAATTAAAACATTATTTATTATCAGCTAACAATTATCTCTTAACTACTACAGCATATACGCAAAATATAAAAATAAAAAATACTAGTTAATATTATCTCTTAACTACTACATGTACAAGATAAAAGGTATTATTTTGCAGGTTCCGAAGATTAATATATGGCTTATAAAGAAAGCATTAATGGTAGAATATAGAAAACCTGGTTTGCTTCTCTGTCAAAGGTGAAGGTGAGAGCCATTATGTGTTGCTGTATAGTTCTGCGATGAAAAAGGTTTAGAAGGAAACAGATGCATGCATTAACACAAGAACTTCTCTATATATAATATAATTAACAAGAATGAAAACAATTCCTTCTCGTTAATCACACATGCATGTGAATCATACTCTGAACTTAATGCAAATTCAACGTGAAATTTGAAAAGAGATACTTACGTGTTTTAAGCTAATTCCTCACATGAATAGAGTATTCATTTATGATCAAACTAAATGGATTGCGTAGACGTTAAGATCATTGTGCTGAGACTTCAACATTCCATTTAGTCATTCGTATTTTGTGTTTGATTTTTATTGTATGCGAAAGTTTACCAGATTCTACAGTAATTATAATATGACCAACGAAATTAGTTTCTGATTTCATAAAATAGAAAAAAAAAATCATGACAGAGTGAAAAAGTATGATCATTATATTACTAATAGAATTTTATAGTTTTTGATAATTTCTAACTAAAAGAAAATAATGTTGGATTAGGAGAAGAACGCTATATTTTAAATACTATATTTAAGAAAATAAAATAAAATCTTGTGTTGAACTCAATGTTAAAAGTTAAAATTATAGTTCAGTCAAAATGAATGTATCATTAATCTCTCTCATTGACACAGTAAGAAAATCTATTCATTTCATTGCACCAACTGATATGGCACATTGAAACTTGCGAGATTTTGTTCTGCAACACATCTGATTTTCTTTAACTTTTCACCGAAATAAACTTCTCACAGTCCAACCTTTATGAAAGTGGCATTGCAGCATGCTTCTTTTACTTACTAGTTACTTAGAATTGTTTGGAGTAAAACAAGAAAAAATGCATAAATTTAATCAAATTATGTTAATTTAAAATTACATTCAATTTTAAAAGTCATTTGATAAAACTAAATAAAATTATATAACAATTTAAATTAATAAAACTAAAATGCATCGTACTGAACTAAATTGAAGTCTATAAAGTTGTGTTTTGAATTTTCTGAACTAGTTGAATTATTTGAATTATTACAAAGAACATCTTGTTCTATGAGAGCATCCTAACATCACAATATCATTAAAGAAAAAAAAAAAAAAAAAAAAAAAAAAAAAAAAAAGGGAGAAAAAAAAAAAAAAAAAACTTTAATTTTAAAAAAAATAAAAATTTTT
>Ga0099824_1009386_pt1 | contig 12063 bp, 7 predicted proteins | sample SiratrowhiteBW_FD_76837 | JGI IMG/M metagenome (GOLD analysis project Ga0099824, IMG submission 76837) | Root nodule microbial communities of legume samples collected from California, USA - Siratro white BW | ecosystem: Host-associated > Plants > Roots > Nodule | place: USA: California... | reverse complement strand
GCATTCTAAGTTTCTTTAAAGATTTTGTATTCTCACATTGAAAAGCAAATTTGCGAAAAGATTTTAAAAGGGTTCAATTCACCCCCCCTCTTGAACTTAGGCCAAACACTTATTTTAACAATACTACTTCCAATTTGTATCTCATATCATCACTATTAATCTCATAGGACAGGGTTAATCCATATGACTATCCTGACCAACCCTCCTTCAAGCTGTAGTTTCAGTCATATGAACCTTTTTCGACTCTCACCACCTAGTAATATTCATCTAATGCACATCTTATTACTTTTTGTTAGGTATACAAGTCTTAGTCTAAGTCCCACATTGAGGAGAAATGAGAAATTTGAGCAACATATAAGAAAGAAGACCCACAAACCTAATGCCTTAAGGTTTTGGGTTAAAGGTTGTGTCATTTCCTTATGTTTTGTCTCATTGTCTCATTTCTTGTGAGATCTCCCGAATAGCCCTTTAAAAATAAGGATCCCACCTGGCCTAAGCACCTAGAAAACCAAATATATCAAGTTTGAAATCTTAACTTTTAAAACCTATCAAAGTCTTATTACAAGTCATAATCAATCCATCAAACAATAATCAAAAGTTTTCACATGTTACTTTTTAACATCATTACTCAAATCAAGATAAACAATCAAATTCATATAGTATAAAAATAGATTACTAGCTTCCTTTACCCAAGATGATAATCTCCACAACAGTTCTTCCAATACGATACTGATTTAAAACTCTAGGGATCTAGAATAAGTTATCATAATAAAAGATCTTTAAAACAAATAAAAATTCAAAACATAAAATAGATAATAATTTTAAACACCTCAACTACTACAATGCTCAATCAAATTCTGCTGAAATAGATAAAATATGAAGTGAAAATTTGAGAAGAAAAGAGAAATTGGAAGAGCAAGAAAGAGAAAATGGAGGTGCTCCGGCCGTGTGCTTTTTTTTTAACTTATTGTCCCTTACAAAACTAATTAAAATTAATGATGAATATGGCCAAAAAAATACTAGGAAGATGTCTTAAATCTAAAGAAAGTTTGTAAGTTTTGGTTCATTTTCCTTTTTTTTCTCTTTTTTTTGTGGGGGGCTTTTATTTAAGAACATATCTTACTAAGTTAAAATATAATGGTATAAAACAATTAATCGGAATTAAATTTAAAGTAATTTCATTTTTTTCTAAGATTTATCTACTTTTAATTTTTTTTGTTTCTTTTACTAGTGTTTTGATGTTTTTACTTATCTGGCATGTTCAAAAGTAATATTCTCTCAATTAGTTTATTATTTGGTTCGAATTTCGTTGTTTTGATGATTTTCATTATGTCTTTAGGAGTTTTGATACAATTCTTCCTTCTTTTAACTATTGCTTGGAACATAATCTACCGAGTAATGGAAGTTATTTCAAATTACAAATAAATTTGATTGTAGTTACAGAGTATGATTGTTTTTAAGTTGTTTAAGTTGTAATTAGATATATTTAAATTTAATTAGTAAATACTATATTTGCATTGTTTTGAACTTAGATATTGGGTTTCAAATGGTAAGTTAACTTGTATTGGTTATAATAACCACGTTGGGTATATAAGTAGTAGGAAAATGTACCATAATATTGTGTTGAATGTATAAAATTGATTTTTTTTTAGCAAACAACTTAATTGTATTATTTAATTGTGATTTCGATTTATTTTAAGTAAACATGACTAAATTTTGTTTTAATGAATATGCATGAATTTGATTAAAGAATAAGCATGTTTTCATGTTTAAAACTAGATATAAAGAGGTGTAATTGATAATTTTGGGTCGTGGTTTAGTTTTTACTTTTAAAATTTGATTTTTTTTTTCTAACAAAAGTAATGATGATCCAATTCTTTTTCTTTGTAGTTGATTTTTGGGTCAAGCATTAAAAATAATAAAGCAAATATTTAGTAAGAAAGAGAGTTTTATTTAAGCAATTTTTTTCTCTATTTAAAATAATGTCACTTAAATGATAATTACTCACTCGTTTGACAATTACTCACTTAAGTGACTTGATACCGAATTTTGAATTCAATGTGATACGTGTAATATGTATTTATTTATATAAATATTTATTGATGTAATATTTAAACTATTTGAGTTTATATTTTGGATAATTATATACAAATATATTTAAGTAATGTTTGTTATGTTAAATTGAATTATTTGAAGTTATACATCTTATATGGTATTATTAATAAATGATAAATAATTATTATGTGAGAATAATTAGTCTGTTAGAATATATTAATCAATGATAAATAATTATTATGTCAGAATTATTAGGGACTCTGTAACTATTCTGTTATGATTTGGTTATTCCACCTATCCATACCTAGGTAGCTTATTTTCATTAAGATGAATAAGAAGAAAGAGAATATTTTCACTCTCACTCTCGTATCCTTTGTTCTTTTTTTTTTTTTTGTTCATTTTCATAATTTGGTATCAGAGCTTCTCTAATGGATCAAGCTTTGTCGTGCCAACTTTGAACAAAAATGATTGCAATTGCTCATGGTTCCTTTGTCTCCTCAAGTGGTGGTTCACATGGTCATTATGGTTCCTACAACATAAATATTGTCAGAATTGCTTGACCAAGAATCACAAGCATTACAATAGTAAGAAATAAGAAATACACATATTGTGGTGGAAGAGGTCACACAATTGATGAATGAATGTCACTACAGAAGGAGAAGATCCTCTGTTAACAATGTCACTACAATCAAAACTCCAAATAAGAGTGAGACATTTACAAACCAAGAAGAATCTCAACAGTCTTCTAGCTTTAATTTGACCAAAGAACAATTAATATAACTTTCTCATGACTTTTCTTCAGCAATCTCAGTTAGTTGCAACCCCTAGCATTGAACACCATGCACATCAAATTTCCAATGCATCCACAAGTATTATCTGCAATCTAAGATCACTACCAAGGTTTGTCCTTTAGATCTTAGATTCAGGTGTCACTGATCATATTAGCTCATCTTTAGAGAATTTTGCTACATATAGAATTATTCCTATCAAGTTACCTAATGGAACTACACAGTTTATGCAAACATTAAAGACATTATCATATTTTCTACTACATTCATTATGCATAATGTACTATACTTACCAGGATTTAACTTCAATCATTATCTTAATTAGCTATAAAATATGATTGTTCCATTAGGTTTATTGATAAAATCTGTGAAAATACATGACAATCACACTATGAGAACGATTGACTTTGCTAACGGACTAGAAAAACACTTTGCCCTAACTTCAATTTCAATAAATTTTGTGTTTGTTAATAAGGTGGATAATTGACATTTTAGACTAGGTCACTTGTCTAAGGACAAAATATATGTATTGTCAACAAAGTTTGATTACATTTCTAGCAAAACATGTAATGATTTTTGTCAAATATGTCCACTTGCTAAACAAAAAAGACTTTCATTTCCTCTAAGCATTTATTCAAGCAATAAATTTTTTTATTTGTTACATGTGGATATTTAGGGACCATTAGCCATTACTTCTGCGTATGGACATAGATACTTTTTTACTATTGTGGATGATTTTTATAGGCATACTTAGATTTTTCTTTTGAAAACTAAATCAAAAGTACATGGCTACATTAAATATTTCATTACTTTGGTTGAAACTCAATTTTTTACTACTATGAAATGCATTAGGTCTGATTAAGGACCTAATTTAATTTGCATTAGTTTTACTCTCTTAAAGGCATAAAACATCAAATGTCTTGTATTGAAACTTCACTATAAAATAGAGTGGTAGAAAAAAAACATCAACACGTTTTAAGTATTACTAGGACTCTTATTTTTCAAAGTAACTTGTCTAAATTGTTTTGGAACTTAACAGCCTCTCATGTTGTTTTTACTTAATAGATTGCCTAGTAAGGTTTTACATAACAAAAGTCCTTATGACATTTTGTATATCTCTTCTCGTGATTTAGCCTTTATTAAAGTCTTTAGTTGAGAAGCTTTTGCATCAACTTTGGCTCATAATAAGAAGAAACTTGATCTTCAGGCTAGAAGGTATGTTTATTTAGGCCAAAGACCAGGGATCAAAGGTTCACTCCTCTATTACTTACACACCATAGAGGTTTTTTTTTTTTCCTTTTTTTTTTATCCAGAATTGTCTCCTTCAATGAAAATAATTTTCCTTTTAAGCATATTGCTAATCATATAAATAGTAAAAATTTTGTCATGCCATATTTTCCTGATTATCAAAACACCGATTTCTCTTTCCTCACATCCTCCTCACCACTACAAAACCAACAAACACCATATATTGTCTCCTACAACAAAATTATTCATCTCCCACTATCACAGCTCCTGATAACCCTGTACCTCCTGCTAAAAGAAAATTCACTAGATGCATCAAACTCCCGCTTACCTTAAGGATTTTCATTGCAACGTAGTTGTGGGCATAGAGAGCAAAAATTCCTCTTTAGTGAAATATCCTATTTCCAGTTTTGTTAATTACTCAAAATTTTCTAGCAATCATAAGCATTTTTCATTTAATATCTCTTCCATTGTAGAACCCAAAACTTATGCACAGGCAGTGAAGCATGATAACTGAAGGAAAGCCATGGATGATGAGATTAATGCTTTAGTTCAAACTGAAATCTGGGAGTTAGCTGACCTTCCAATTGGAAAACAAATAGTGGGATGTAGATGGGTGTATAAAACTAAACACAAGGATGATGGCTCAATTGAGAGGTTCAAGGGTAGTAGCCAAGGGATTCACACAACAAGAAAACATTGATGATTTCAGAGGAACGTTCTCTGCAATGAATAAAATCACTACTGTCAGGCTCTTACTTGCCATTGTAGCTACTAAAAATTGGCTCATTGACTAACTTGATGTCAACAATGCTTTCTTGCATGGAGATCTTTAAGAAGAAGTATATATAGAGGTTCCTAAAGGTGTAGTTCCCCAAAACCTGGTCAAGTCTGCAAGCTAAGAAAATCTCTTTATGGTCTTAGATAAGCTAGTATATAGTGGTATGAAAAGTTGTCTATAGTCCTTATAGCTTCGGGTTATACTCGATCACAGTCTAATTTTTCTTTATTCACTAAACAATTCGCTACTGGTACATTCACAATCATTTTTGTCTTTGTTGATGATATGATTTTGACAAGAAATAATGTTCTAAGAGATTGTTTTAGTCAAGTATCAACTTGATTACTTATTCAAAATTAAGGATCTTGGTCAATTGAAATTTTTTCTTGGATTAGAAGTTGATAGATCAAGCAATGGCATTTTCCTTAATCAAAGGAAATACACTTTAGAGCTTCTAGATGCTGCAGGCTTATTAGGAGTCTTCTCCTTGAAGACATTTCCATGTATTGACGGCTCATTGGACAACTCATCTACCTGACCAACACTAAGCTTGACATTTGCTTTGTTGCCAATCTCCTCTCGCAATTCTTATTAGCTCCTACTATGGCTCATTACCAAGTGGCACTCAAGGTTCTTCATTATCTTAAAGCTAATCTTGGGGCTGAATATCGTGTTTTGGTCTCGACAACCTATGAAATTCAATGGTTATCTTATCGGCATCATGATTTACATATTGTTCATCAAGCCACTGCAGTTCTTTTTTGTGACAACAAATATGTCTTACATTTAGTTGTCATGACAATCCTGTGTTTCATGAGCGTAACAAACACATTGAAATCAATTGTCATGTGGTTAAAGACAAGGTTCCTGATGGTGTTTTTCGTTTGTGCTCCCTATCAACAACACTAAGTCACATGTAGCTGACGTTTGTACGAACCCTCTCATATCCAAGTTGTTCTTACATCTGTTGTCCAAGTTGGGTTTAGTTGATCTCTACACTCCATTTTGAGGGGAGTATTAATAAATGATAAATAATTATTATGTGATAATAATTAACAATTTTGTTAGAGTATATTAACAAATGATAAATAATTATTATGTGAGAATTATTAACAATTCTGTAATTATTCTGTTATGATATGGTTATTCCATGTATTTCATACATATAGTAGCTTTCTTTCATCAAGATGAATAAGAAGAAAGAATATTTTCACTCTCATATCTTTTGTTCCTTTCTTGTTCATTTTTGTTCATCTTTTTATTTTCGTAATAAGTATATCAATCACATGAACCTATTATTATATAAAAATATTCTTACTTCAATAATAGTCTAAGTCTAAATTATGTATATTAAAATATTAGATGGTAAGAGATTGAGAAAGAAATTTTGCTATATCACAACTATTAAAATCATTGTATATATATTTAAAAGATAAATTAAATATTAATATTCAAGCATGTTTAAATTAATTTAAATTTTGCAAATCGATACTATATGTTAAATTTAGGTCATGGTTATTTATTAGAAATATGACATAATTTATACAACTCTCGTAATTTAATTATAAAAAAAATCCATATGCTATCTTAAATTTTACACATCATGGGATATTATAAGTTAAATAGATAACATTTTTATTATTAGGTTAATGTTCAAATAGATATGATTTTTGTGTATATATTATAATAAATTTTTTTATTCTTAGTGTTATGGGTAGAATGAGTAGGTGAAGATGGGGGAGTGGGTCACTTAGGTAAAAGAGAATATTTGTGGAACCGGTTAAGTGTCTCAATTGATCTTCAAGATTCAGTTGAGTCTTCTTAAGTCAAACGCTTATTCCTTCTCAGTTAAAGGGGGAGGATACTTGCAAAAGTACAAAAGTACTCTGACGATCAAGTCAATATCGATTAAAGATGAAAGGTTAAGGCAACAATCTTTATACTTGTGGAGGGTGTCCCATTCCCCTTATTTATAGGAATGGTATTTGACCAGTCCACTATTCATCAGGTCCGTTGGTAGTCCCATGATGGTAAGTCTCATTAGTGGCATAAGCTTGTATTTCATCCCGCTAATCATGCTTATGAGCTTCGTTCCTCGAGTGAAATGATAAATTTGATTGGTTCATCTCTATTCTGCTTAGAATAACTCTAGAACCGGCTTTCCGTACTTGAATCATTTTCAATCTATAGTACACTTAATACTATTAGCTTTAACAAGTGATCTTCTATAATTACTAAATTAAAAGAAAATAGAAAATAAAAATAAATAATAATTCATGTAATCATATTTCTAGAGTTGTTAAATGGAATGGTAATTACCTAAAAAAACTGTATGGGGTATACAATCCTATTATTAAATGGAATACTACTTTTATATTTAGTCCAGCCTTATATAGAGTCAATGGATATTTTGCTAGGTTTTACAAATTTAAATTTAAATTAATTTTTTTAAAATAACAAAATTAATTTTAAGTTTAGATATTATAATTTGATATATAAATAAATATAGATTTCTAATATATTTTTTACTTTTCATAATATAATTAATTTTTTATTACATGGGTGAATATTATTTAAGTCCATTTAAGAACACTTGTTAAGAAAATAATAAATAAATATGTAATATGGGTTAAAGTAAAATAATTTTTAATTGATATTTGATGGAAGCAGAAAAGTAATTACTATACTACTATTACTAAGATAAAACTGCACAATATTAATATACCATTTAATTATTTTAATAATTTATAATTATATAGGAACAATTATCCATACATGTGAATTTACAAAACTAATATAAGATGTAAATCATGTCAATGAAGTCAAAGTTGAAAAATATACTTTCTAAAATAAAACATTATAAAGGATACATCTTTATGGATAATCCCAAAATAACCAAACTATCACACTATCATACCATTTAATTATTTTAATAATTTATAAATATATAGAAATAATTACCTATACATATGAATTTACAAAACTAATATAAGATGTAAATCATGTCAATGAAGTCAAAGTTGAAAAATATACTTTCTAAAATAAAACAATATAAAGGATACATTGTTATGGATAATCCCTAAATAACCAAACTATCACACTATCATATATTATTGAATAAAGACAACCATCAGAATCAATAATAATATACAAAGATAAGTTAATAGAAATAAACAATTCATATAAACATGCTCAACTACATAATAATGTAGTCATTTATTGCTTAGCAATGATTAGGAATATTCAAATAAAATAGGTAAAGACTATATTAAGCATTAATATTTAAGGTTAATACTTGACATATCAATATAATTGACATCAAATTGTTTCATAATTTCAGTATCATTTGGTATCCAACATATATTAGGTTATCTCATAACAAATTATTGAATCACTTTAATTCATTTTTCAAATAAATGATATGAACTTTCATAATTTTTTCATAATATGATAGCTTCATTTATATTATTAAGGTTATCCGTAAAGTATGAAAATATCATTTCAGACCTGTAATTTAATACTTACAACAAGTAATATTACCTACCAAGTAATAACTCGCTTAAAGACATTTATTTATTCTCATTTCATTCACATGTTAAATATCACAATTCAATAAACTACATTAAAAAAATATTTTTTTGAAGAAGTGAAACATTAGAAAACTATAAGACAAACTTATTTTATGATTAGATCACGCATAAACATTGTAAAAGTAGTTTAATCAAGTAGTACAATCCATAATATAAAACAAGAAAATATCGTTTGAGCAATGTTTCCTAGTTTAAAAATGACATTCTATAGTAAAACACATCTTACTCTTAGTGATCACTTCATTTAATCTATGAATAATTGCTTACATAAGAAACTTGAAAATCTCTTTAAGCGGGACATACTTCATTTGAGTTATATATATTCAGAAAATTATAACCAATAAATTGGCGTTTGAAACATGTTATTTTGGAAAGTAACAAGAGCATTTTGAATCTTCTATTTGCACCTTCTATATTTACTAAACTCACTCCACTTTATGTTACTTTATAAAGCAACCAAAAGCAAGCCCAATTCCAATCTATTATCATCATTCCTTTAAATCCAAAACTAACCACATACATCATCATCTTAAATTAAATAAAGTTTAAACATTTATTAAATTTAATCATCCATTTCTTAAACTAATTCTCGCTTATATTAAAGGACAAAAATAAATCCTTACAAGTAGTTTTGAGAGGTTAATATATCCATTAATGTGAATCAATATCTCCTTTTAAGAGTAAGCATATTCGCTCAAAATTTTTATCGATCGAAAAAATTAATATAGAAGGAAGAGTAGAAAGTAAAATCTTAACTTATTTTATTATTGTATATGACTTTTAGAAAATGATTATAATTTACTTGTGGTGTAGGAACATGTGTTTTGAGATTATATGATTTTTCATGTATGATATTATTTTTTCAATCTTTTAAGAGCCGTAGTTATAAATTTACGGGTTCGTTTTTTGCTGCTGTTATTGTTAATATTTTTGCATTGCAAGAATGGAGAAACTTTTTTGTTTCGAATTGTTAAAATTGTTTTAACAAATAATTGGAATATGAAGTTTTATTGTTCTTATCTTGTTGTTTAAACGTGATTAAATTCATAAAGCAAAATCTGAATTGTTTATGTCCTGGAATAAAATTAACGAAAATGATATTTATCGTTAATAAGAGTAAGTATCTGCAGGTGCCGTGTTTGTTATTTCTTTAGTAATAAAATAGTTTGTGTTTGTACTAATATGTATACTTTTCTTTTCTTTCAAACATTTTCTTAAACTTTTCATCCATTAGAGTTGTATCTTTATTTAAGTATTTAGATGTATCTTTAATATCATATTCTAGCATTTTAAAAATTTTGTAGGAATTTTTAGTTTTTTCTTAAGTTTTATAAGAGTTGGTTTAAATTTACTTCTTTACAAGGTTAAGAAGTTTGAATATTTATTATTTTTGCATTTCGTACATATATAATGTTCAAAATAAATTCATTACTTATCATTGTTTTCGGGTTTCTATTTTTAGTTATGATTAATTTACATCCTACTGAAAAAGATGTCCGCCATCTTAGATGTTATGTTGGTTTTGTATGTGAAAGTTTAAAAATTCATCAATGATAGTTTGAAATCTACTAAATATTTCATTTACAATTTAATTCTTATTTATCTTTAACATATATTTCATATTATTTATGTAGAGTTATATTTTTTTTTCTTTGTGTATTGGATGGTATATGTACATTATGGAGAAGAAAATAAACATACAATCATGTCCTGGACTATTTCCCTATGAAAGAAGACGTTTGTTTTTTTTTTTTTTTCATAAATCAGAATGTATAAAGGTTTTTTTTGTACATTCTCCAAAAGAGAAAAAGGCAACCCTATATATATAGCTAGAGTTGTCTGAAAGGACAGAAAAAACGAAAAGCTAACTAAAAAGGTTAACTTGTGAAACTGAAGTAAAAGGGAAAAACATAAACCAGAAAGCAAGGGAAACACAATATTGTGGGTGATTCAAATGACATCTTATAGTTTTGTACCTACATTTGTTATATTTAAATTTAGATAAAGGCATAGTTGATGATGTACCTTGTTATGACATTCGTTAAGTATGTTTTACTTTTAGTAGGTGTATTTTGATTCTGACCTTATCATTATACAGTGATTTATCTCAAATGAATTTAACATACATTTTCATCTCATTCTTTTAGTAGAGATAGTAATCTCCATTAAAGGTAGGAAATTCGATAAGAGATGTTCATTCAGTCGTATACATTCTTTTCATAGTTAATTAGAACTTTTTTTATCTAACGTTTGTTACAATACTCAACCATTTAAAAGTTTAGTTTTGATACCAAATTTTTAGTTTGAAAGTAATATAAGAAAATAGGTTGAATGTGTTTCTAAATTTTTCTACACTTCCAAACTTTTATTTTACTTTTCAAAGAATTTTTTTTTTTTTTTGTAAAATCAATTTTAGACTAAAGAAGAGAAGAAAGACAAAATGCACTAAAGATTTGTATACTAGTTCATTCAACTACCAACAATGTGTTCATATATTAGAAAAACTTAAAATTTCACTAATAACTAAGGCTTATAATTATAATTATTGTTATTCAACCACTTTTAATTTCTAACCAAGTATTATTTTTATTTGTTTCTTCAAATAATTAGTGCAAAGTGTTATAATTTATTTTAATACTTTGTACTCTTCCAAATAATAATAATAATAATAAGTATTACTACCTAAAATATCTAAGCTAGATAAATATAAAATATGAACTTAGGTTTTAGCTAAATTGTTTAAAAAGAGTATTGAATGTTTTTCATGATTACTTTTTATAAACAAGATTTGTAAATATATAAATAATATTGTTCTTTGAAAATTCTTAGCATTCATGTTTCTAAAAGTTTCTATACATAAGTTTTTACAAGTATTTGAAATGTTGAGATTCATCTTAAAATGTTTCAAAGACTTTCCTTCATCAAATTTTCCTTCTCCGAAACCACATCACTTTCGGATTAAAAAAAATATCATCATATGTTTAACAACACAAATTTTAAATGTACCGTTATTTTTAACCTTACATTCATTAAATTGTAATCAATATTTTTCACAAATTTTGATTACAAAATCTTTCAACTTGAATATCTTGTAATGAATTCCATAACTCTTTAACTTCTCATTTAATCTAAGAATATATTAGTCAAAAGTTATCATTCTTTTTATCCTGAAGATTCATCTTTTATAGAGATAAACTTTGTTTTCTTATAAAATTTCGTAAAAGTAATCCTTTTCTTCATGTTCTGATATCCCGTTCCCTTCTTCATTAGATTTTTTTTTTTCTATGTTAAGTCGAAATGACAACTTGATATATAACCTGGACTAAAAAGCCTTCTTCCATGGCATAAAAAGTCCAAATTCAAATATACAAAATCCCATCATACACCAATGAAATTAATAGAAATATAGAAAAATAATCAAATATTAATAAACACAGGAGAGAGAGGATATAATGACTATTAAAGAAACATATAAGACATTCAATGGACATCTCTGTATTTTAATTCACTGATATACATATATATATATATATATATATATATATATATATATATATATTTATAGTGAAGTGTTGTGAGAGAAGAGTAAGAGAATAAATATTGG
>Ga0099824_1009382_pt1 | contig 12065 bp, 13 predicted proteins | sample SiratrowhiteBW_FD_76837 | JGI IMG/M metagenome (GOLD analysis project Ga0099824, IMG submission 76837) | Root nodule microbial communities of legume samples collected from California, USA - Siratro white BW | ecosystem: Host-associated > Plants > Roots > Nodule | place: USA: California... | reverse complement strand
CGTCGCGCGCCTTGTCACCGAGGCCGGACAGCACCGTCTCGTAGAAGTCGGCGCTTTCGCGCTCGGCGACCAGCACGCTCGCATCGTAGAGCGACAGACCGAAGCCCGTAATAAACCGGGTCTTCTTTTGGTCTGGCAGCTCCGGCAGATGCGCCTTGAGATCGTCGACGAAGGCCTGGCTGAACTGGAGCGGCAGCAGATCCGGATCCGGGAAGTAACGGTAGTCGTGCGCTTCCTCCTTGGTGCGCATCGAGCGCGTCTCGCCCTTGTTGGGGTCGAACAGGCGGGTCTCCTGCTCGATGCTGCCGCCATCCTCGATGATATCGATCTGGCGCCGCGCCTCATACTCGATCGCCTGGCCGATGAAGTTGACCGAGTTCATGTTCTTGATCTCGCAGCGGGTGCCGAACGCGGTCTCGCCGTAGCGGCGCACCGACACGTTGACGTCGGCGCGCAGATTGCCCTGCTCCATGTCGCCATCGCAGGTGCCGAGGTAGCGCAGGATCGAGCGCAGCTTGGTCACGTACGCCTTGGCCTGCTCGGCATCGCGAATGTCGGGCTTGGAGACAATCTCCATCAGTGCCACGCCGCAGCGATTGAGGTCGACATAGGACATCGTGGGTGACTGATCGTGCAGCAACTTGCCGGCATCCTGCTCCAGATGCAGCCGCTCGATCCCGACCGTCACGCTTCGGCCGCCGTCGAGCTCGAGCAGCACCTCGCCCTCGCCGACGATCGGCGACTTGTACTGGCTGATCTGGTAGCCCTGCGGCGAGTCCGGGTAGAAATAGTTCTTGCGATCGAACACTGAGCGCAGGTTGATCTTCGCATTCAGCCCGAGACCGGTACGCACCGCCTGGCGGACGCACTCCTCGTTGATGACGGGCAGCATGCCCGGCATCGCGGCGTCGACCAGCGAGACATGGGAATTGGGATCGCCGCCGAACGCGGTCGATGCGCCCGAGAACAGCTTCGAGCTCGAGGTGACCTGGGCATGGACCTCCATGCCGATCACGACCTCCCAGTCGCCGGTCGCGCCTTTGATCAGTTTGTGGGGTGCGGCAGATGCGGTCATGGATCTCGTTTTCCGGATAAAGTGATATCTGGGATGAACTGGGCTTCGCGCAACCGACCGCGGCAGTCAAGCCGCCCCGGGGGGCTGATTTGCCGCCGGTCAGAGGCCGCGCCGGAACGATTGATACGCCGTGCTCGAACGCAGGGCATCTGCCCCGCCCGCGATCAACTGATCGACCTGCTCCGGCGGCAGCGAAAACCGCGTCGGGATCGCATTGAGGATGCCGGCGCGCTCCGGTCCCAGCCGGTCGAAGCCCAGACGTTCGATATAGATGCCGACGTCGCCGCACTTCCAGTTCGCACCGACGACGAGCCGGCTGCGATCCGCTGCCGACAGGCCGCAGCGCCAGCGCTTGAGCTTGCCCGACCAGTCGTTGGCGAGCGCGGTGAATGCGGCGTAGCTCGAGCGCACGCTGGCATCGATCGCGGTGTCGGCAGCCGCGGCCACCAGCTCGACGCCGTTCGGCCCTTCAACCGTCTGCACGAAGTCGCCGGACACGCCGCGTCCGGCATCGACGACCAGGAACAGGATGCGCCGCAGCTTTGCCGCCTGCCGTTCGCTGAGCGGTTCATACGGACGTTGCGCGGCAAGGAGCCCGATGCTCAACCCCGACAAGCCGAAATTGTCGACCCGGCCGCCGTCAAGCAGCTTGACGTAACGCATCGAGCCATCGCGGTAGCGTGCCAGCGCTTCGGCAAATGAGTGCAGCAGCGGCTGCGCATTTGGATCATTGCGCACCCGCTCGAGCCAGGGCGGCAGGGGTGCTGAACAGCCGCCGGGATAGGTCTCGAGCACGATCGGCGCGAACGCCAGCGGCACCGCGGCGGATGCCGCGACCGCTTCGGCGACGCGATAGGAACGAATATCGCTGCACAGCGCATCGAAGGAGGTCTTGCCGAACACGAAGGGCGTGCGGTTGTAGATGTCGGACGCATTGATCCAGACCCGCGGCCGGCGGTCGTCGGGCAATGCGTCGAAGCGCGCGCCATCGAACAGGTTGCGATCGAGCCAATCGGTGAACTGGCTGTCATTGACGCCGCCGCCCAATGCGCGCCCGATATTGCCGAGCGAGACCCGGGTCTTCAGCCCCTCTGCGGCGTTGCGCAGCAGGAAGCGCTCGCGGAAATCGTCGAGCGCGGCCCGACGCTTCAGGCCGAAATAGGCGGCGGTGACCGATCCGCCGGATACGCCGGAAACGAAGTCGACGCGGTCGAGCAGCGTCTTGGTGCCGGCCACGCTGGAGCGGACGCGGTCGAGCTCCTGCAACACGCCGAAGGAAAACGCGGCGGCGCGCGTACCGCCGCCGGAGAACGACAGCGCGAGCAGCACGTCGTCCTGGTAGTCGGGAATGTCACGGGCGATGGCGTTGTCGGCGAGCGCCATGCCGAGCGGCGCATTGCCGGGCAGATTGTAGACGGTCGCGCAGCCCGCAAGGCCCACCGCCACCACGGCCATCAGCATCGCTGACAGCCATCCCCCTCTATCCGACCCACGCACGATTACTCTCTAACTGGCCCCCCGCCTTGGTTCCAGCAGCGTATCACGGTCAATCTAGGCGGGGGCATGGCGCCGAGACACGGTTAACGATCGCGGTGCCTCGGCACCGGCACGCTCACAACAGCGCGGCGACGATCCGCTCCCACTCGGCTTCGAGCGTGTCCTTCGCCACGGGCTGACCGGCCCGCCGGTACCAGTAACTGGCATTGCCGAGATCGCCCTCGACGCGATGCAGATAGGCGTGCACCCAGGCCGAATTGGCGTCGCTCTCGTCCTGGACGATCCGGTGCGCCTGATCCCAATCGCCCTTGGCGGCCCACCACAGTGCGGCGAGCGGCGGTGACAGCGACTTGTCCGGCGCAGCGTCAGCAAGACTGGCCCGGAAATCCGCCATCGCTCACCACCACTTCGCCGGCGTGAAGCGGCCTGCGGCCTGCTCGATCACCTCACCGAGCGAGAACAGCGACTCCTCGTCGAAGGGACGGCCGATCAATTGCAGGCCGAGCGGCAACCCTTGCGCATCCTTGCCGGCGGGGACGGCGATGCCGGGCAGCCCCGCCATGTTCACGGTCACCGTGAAGATGTCGTTGAGATACATCTCGACCGGATCGGCGCCGGCCTTCTCGCCGATCCCGAATGCCGCCGAGGGCGTTGCCGGCGTGAGGATCGCGTTCACGCCCTTGGCGAAGCAATCCTCGAAATCCTTCTTGATCAGCGTACGCACCTTTTGCGCGCGCAGATAATAGGCATCGTAATAGCCGGCCGACAGCACATAGGTGCCGATCAGCACGCGGCGGCGCACCTCGGCGCCGAAGCCTTCGGCGCGGGTGCCCTCATACATCTCGGTGACGCCGCGACCCGGCACGCGCAGGCCGTAGCGCACGCCATCGTAACGCGCGAGGTTCGACGAGGCTTCGGCGGGCGCGACGATGTAATAGGCCGGCAGCGCGTATTTGGTGTGCGGCAGCGACACCTCGACGAGCTCGGCACCGGCCGCCTTCAACCACTTGGCGCCCTCGCTCCAGAGCTTCTCGATCTCGGCCGGCATGCCGTCGAGGCGATACTCCCTCGGAATGCCGATCCTCATGCCCTTCACCGACTTGCCGATCGCGGCCTCGTAATCCGGCACGGCGACGTCGACCGATGTGGTGTCCTTGGGATCGTGGCCCGCCATCGAGCGCCTCAGGATCGCGGCGTCACGGACGCTGCGCGCGATCGGGCCGGCCTGGTCCAGCGAGGATGCGAACGCCACGATGCCCCAGCGCGAGCAGCGGCCATAGGTCGGCTTGATGCCGACGGTCGCGGTGAATGCCGCCGGCTGACGGATCGAGCCGCCGGTGTCGGTCGCGGTCGCGCCCATGCACAGCCAGGCCGCCACCGCCGAAGCCGAGCCGCCGGACGAGCCGCCCGGCACCAGCGTGGTGTTGGAGCCCTCGCGCCGCCACGGATTGGTGACCGGGCCGAAGCATGAGGTCTCGTTCGACGAGCCCATCGCGAACTCGTCGTTGTTGAGCTTGCCGAGCAGCACCGCGCCGTCGCGCCAGAGCTGCGAGGTCACGGTCGACTCGTAGGGCGGCAGGAAGTTGCCGAGGATCTTCGAGCACGCGGTGGTTCTGATGTCACGGGTCGCGAACAGGTCCTTGATGCCGAGCGGAATGCCCGCGAGCGGCCCGCCCTCGCCCTTCGCGATCTTGTCGTCAGCCGCTTTCGCCATCTCGCGCGCGCGATCCGGCGTTTCCAGCACATAGGCGTTGAGCACGCGCGCAGCTTCCATCGCTGCCAGATGGGCGTCGGTGAGTTCGCGCGCTGTGAAAGACTTGTTCGCGAGGCCGTGGCGGGCCTCGGCGATAGTCATCGATGTCAAATCGGTCATTTATTGATCGGGCTGCAGAAGAACGGAGACAAGGTCTTGTCGTTGGCGGGATCGTCTTGCCAAGGATTTGTATTTCCTTTGGCATTTTCCTTGGCGCGGGCCGCGTCGAGCGCCTCGAGATGGTCGAGCACGGCGTCCATCGCCTCGTTTGGATCGGCGACCTTCCCCTTCCGCTCCATCGCATCGAGGAAATCCATATAGGCCTTGTAGGCCTTCTCGTCGTCGCAGAGCAGACACATCGGACTGTCGTTCCCGAATTAAAGAGCTACTCGACCACCTTCGGCACCAGGAAGAAGTGGTTCACCGTATCCGGCGCGTTTCCGACGACCGCATCGGCAATGTCGCCGTCATTGACCACGTCGGCGCGCTTCTTCATCGCCATCGGCGTCACCGAGGTCATCGGCTCGACGCCCTCGACGTTCACTTCCGACAGTTGCTCGACAAAGGCCAGGATCGCGTTCAGCTCGCCCTGGAGATGGGGAACTTCGGCATCGCTGACCGCGATCCGCGCCAGATGCGCGATGCGGCGGACGGTCGTGGCGTCGACGGACATTATATATAGCCCCAGGGCGTAAAGGTCAGGCTGAAAGGTCAGCCCGCCGTATAGCAGAGCCCGGTTTTGCACCGCAACCGCGGCAGCCCCCGGAATCCGCCTCCTAGCCCGCGATCAGGCGGAACGTCCTGCCAAACCGGGCATATCCAGCCGTAAGCCCCGCGACGAAACCACTTTGCGGCCCGACGAAGTCGTCCCGAAACATTCGCGGCGCCTACTTCTCGGAAACTGAAGAATGTGGAGCGCGTTATGTCCAAACCAGGAAATACGCCCCGGCCCGAAGGCTGGGACCCGGCGCTTTGGTCGATCGGGACGGTGCTCGGCATCGCGATTGTCTACGTCGCCTGCCTGGTCTGAGTGAGGCAAGAACTGCCATCGAGAACTGCGATGTCCCAGGCAAAAGTTCTGCAGGAAAAGGCCGAGATGTTCGAGCGCCGCGCCGAAAGCGCGACCGACCCGATTTCCCGACGACACTACAAGGAAATGGCCGAGCATTATCGCACGCTCGCCGCCGAGCATCTCGAGATCAAACGCGACGAATCCGCGCATCAGAGCTGAGACAGCGCACTCATTCGCGTCAGCGCAGCGCCGGCCAGCGCGCGTGTCAGCTCGGCGGCCGGCATATCCCGGCCCATCCGTACCGCCTGACCGGCCCACAGATTGGTGAACTCCACCTTCCCCTGCTTTTCGGAAGCCACCTTCAGCGGCCCGAGCGCGGTGGCCGCATGCGGGAACGCGGGCGCGTCTGGTGAGATCGGGCCGACCTCGCGCATCACCCGGTTGGCAACGCCGCGCGCCGGATGGCCGGTCATCACGTTGGTGATGACGGTCGATTCGTCGCTCGCCTGCGCCAGCGCCACCCGGGCGGCCGGAATGACCTTGGACTCCGGGCAGCGCAGATAGGCGGTGCCGATCTGCACGCCGGACGCGCCGAGTGCGAACGCCGCCGCGATCCCGCGGCCGTCGGCGATGCCGCCGGCCGCAATCACCGGCACCTTCACCGCGTCGACCACCTGCGGCACCAGCGCAAACGTGCCCGGCTGCTCGGCGATGTTGTCCGTGAGGAACATGCCGCGGTGACCGCCCGCCTCGGCGCCCTGCGCGATCACGACATCGGCGCCGTTCTCTTCCAGCCAGATCGCCTCCTTCACTGTCGTGGCCGACGACATTACGACCGCGCCGGTCGTCTTCACACGCTGCAGCAGCTTCGGCTCGGGCAGGCCGAAATGAAAGCTCACGACCTCCGGCTTCAGCTCCTCGACCACCCCACAGAAAGCGTCGTCGAAGGGAGCGCGGTTCGCTGCGTTGACCGGCGCATTCGGATCGAGGCCGTATTCGCCATCGTAAGTCGCGAGCCGCTGCCGCCATCTGGCTTCGCGGGCGGGATCGGCATCGACTGCCTTGTGGCAGAAGAAGTTCATGTTGACCGGCGCGTTGACGCGTTGGCGGATGATGTTGACCTGCTCGCGCGCCTTGTCCGCCGACAGCATCGCGGACGGCAGCGAACCGAGCCCGCCGCCCTGCGCCACGGCAATCACCAGTTCGGCGCCCATCACGCCCGCCATCGGCGCCAGCACGATCGGGAATTCGGTCTTGAAGAGGTCGATGATACGGCGATCTGGCCACATGGTGTGTCTCATTGCTCGGCTGATGGGTAAGTGCCCTCTCCCCTTGTAGGAGAGGGTGGCGCCGAAGGCGCCGGGTGAAGGATCTGCCGACCCCTCATCCGGCGCGTACTTTGTCCGCGCCACCTTCTCCCACAAGGGGAGAAGGAAGAGAGTTGCGCCGGCCCTGCAGCGACTGCTCGGCCTCGGCGATGATGCGACCGACGATCTCGGCCGCGGGCGGAATATCATGGATCAGGCCGGCGGACTCGCCGGCAAACACGGCGGCCACATCAAAGTTGCCGGCCGCCTTCGCCTCGGCGTATTCGGCGGCAATCTCATCGGCGCGCTGCATCAGTTCGATCTCGCGGCCGGTCCAGCGCCGCAGATGGTCGTTGGAAAGCGAGCGCGCGGTGAATGGCGATGGCCACATCAGCTTGCGCGACCAGTCGAACACGACGCCGCGCACGGTGTCGCCGCTCCTTGCGGCGCAAATCCGGCGCTTCGCCTCGTCGGCGCCATCAGCTTCGACACTGGCATAGAAGCGCGTTCCCATCAGCACGCCCGAAGCGCCGAGCATCAGCATCGCCGCCAGCCCACGCCCGTCCGCAATCCCGCCAGCGGCGACCACCGGCACCCGTCCCGCCGCGAGATCGACGATCGCCGGCACGATATCGATCGTCGTGCGTGACGCGCCGTGCCCACCGGCCTCGGTGCCCTGCGCGATCAGGATGTCGGCGCCGCAGTCGAGCGCCTGCCGCGCCATGTCCTCGCTCTGCACCTGGCAGATCAAAAGCGCGCCCGCCGCCTTGATGCTGGGCGCGAACGGCGCAGGATCGCCGAACGACAGCATCACAGCATGCGGCCGCGCCTCGAGCGCAAGATCGAGCAACTCGGGACGCTTCGCCAAACTCCAGGTGATGAAGCCGATACCGAACGGACGCGCGAAACCCTTCAGCTTCGCGGTCTCCGCCGCAAGCCGGTCGCGGTCTCCATAGCCGCCCCCGAGAATGCCGAAGCCGCCGGCTTCGCTCACCGCCCGGACCAGCCGGCTCCCGGCGATCGTGTCCATCGGCGCCAGCAAGACCGGATGCTGAATGCCCAATCGCGCGGTCAGTTCGGTGCTGATCGGCATGCGCTCGCTCCCTGTTCTGGACAGCGAGCGTAGGCCGGCCTAACATTCTTGAAAAATGAATACGAGAGAACGCTACCATCTCCAGAATGAAACGGAGCGTCGCCAGTGGAACTGACTGATCTGCTCACTTTCTCCGCCGTCGCGCGGCTTGGCGGCATCACGCGCGCCGCTGAGGCGCTCAACACGGTTCAGTCCAACGTCACCCAGCGCATCAAGGCACTGGAGACCGAGATCGGCACTGCGCTGTTCGAACGGCACAGCCGCGGCATGACGCTGACCGGCGCCGGCCGCAGATTGTTGCCTTACGCCCAACGCATGGCGGCGCTGACACGTGAAGCGGTGCTGGCCGCGCGCGACGACGGCGAGCCAAAGGGTCCATTGTCGATCGGCTCGATGGAGACGACGGCCGCGGTGCGGCTGCCTGCGCTGCTGGCCGAATTTCATCGCCGCTTCCCGGCGGTACGCCTGACGTTGCGCACGTCACCGACTGCCGATCTCGTGGCGGCCGTGCTTGACGGTTCGCTCGACGGCGCCTTTGTCGCCGGCCCGATCGAGCACGCCGAGCTCACCGCGACGGCGGCCTTCCGCGAGGAGCTCGTGCTCGTCACCGCGCGGCGCTGGAAGAGCCTGGCCGAACTGCGCGCCGGGACGCCGGAATCCGGGCCGACTGCGCTGGTGTTCCGCACCGGTTGCACCTACCGGCAACGGCTCGAGCAGGTCTTCACCGAATTCGGCTGGCCGTCGGCCGCGCGCTTCGAGCTCGGCACGCTCGACGGCATGATCGGCTGCGTCGCTGCCGACATGGGTGTGACCATGCTGCCGCGCACCGTCGTCGAGCGCGGCCATGTGAGAGATGACATCAAAATCCACAAGCTCGGCCCGCAGCACGCGCATGTCGAGACGCTGTTCATCCAGCGCCGCACCGCGCACCAGTCGAGCGCGCTGCAGGGACTGGCTGCCTGCCTTGCCGGCGACGACCGCGTGATCGCCGCATAACCACGTCGGGCGTGGCGGTTTCGCATGGACACCACCCTGATGGGGCTTTGCCTCATCGCGCGGGCGCATGCTATGCGCTGGGCCATGACCGCCCCCATCCTTCCCCTGATCGATGCAGCACCGCACTGGCCCGAGCGCGGCGCGCTGGTTGGCCTCGACCTCGGCACCAAGACCATCGGCGTTGCCGTCTCCGATCCGGATCGGCGGCTCGCGACCGGCGTCGAGACCATTCAGCGCAAGGCCTTCAAGGCCGCCGCGGCGCGGCTGCTGGCGATCGCGGCCGAGCGCAACGCAGTCGGCTTCGTGCTGGGCCTGCCGATCAACATGGACGGCAGCGAAGGCCCGCGCGCGCAATCGACCCGGGCCTTTGCCCGTAACCTCGCAGGCCTCACCCCGCTTGCCATTGCGCTGTGGGACGAGCGGCTGTCGACCGCAGCGGTCGAGCGCGAACTGATCTGGATGGATGTCAGCCGCAGCCGACGCGCCGAGGTGATCGACGAGCACGCCGCGATCTTCATCCTGCAGGGCGCGCTGGACCGGCTGTCGAAGCTGCGCCGGGATCGCTGACCATGGCCGTGGTGATCGCAGCGCTGTTGCCGGTGTTTCTGCTGATCGTGCTCGGCTTCGTCCTGAAGCGGACGCTGATGCCAATTGATACGCAGTGGCACGGCCTGGAGCGGCTGACCTATTACGTGCTGTTTCCGGTATTGCTGGTGCAGACGCTGGTGAAGGCGGATTTGACACGGGTGCCGATCGCGGGCGTCGGCGGCGCGCTGCTGTTGTCCGCGCTCGCAATGTCACTGTTGTGTCTTGCGCTGCGCAGGCCCCTTGCCCGCGCCGGCGTCGACGGCCCGGCCTTCACCTCGATCTTCCAGGGCGCGATCCGCTGGCAGACCTATGTCGCGCTGTCGGTGTCAGGCAATCTCTTCGGCAGCGTTGGTCTCGCGCTGGCATCGGTGGCAATGGTCGCGATCATTCCGCTAGTTAACGTCTTCAGCGTCGCGGTGCTGGCGCACTACGCCTCGCCGCAGAAGCAGTCGATGGGCGCGATCATAATGACGGTCGTGAAGAACCCGCTGATCTGGGCCTGCGTGATCGGTCTTGCCATCAACGTGGCACACATCCCGTTGCCGAAGATCTGGCACGAGGTTGCCAACGCGCTCGGCGGCTCGTCGCTCGCGATCGGCCTGCTCGTGACCGGCGCGGGATTGCATCTGGAAGGCATGTTCCGCCCCAGCCTCGCCGCAAGTGTCGCGCTGGTGCTGAAGCTGGTGCTGATGCCAGCGCTTGCGGTCGCACTCGGGTTGTGGTTCGGCCTCGGCGGCTCGAGCCTTGCAATCGTCACCGCCTGTGCCGCAGTGCCGACTTCGCCCTCCGCCTATGTGATGGCCCGCCAGTTGGGCGGCGATGCGCCGCTGCTCGCTCAGATCATCACGCTGCAGACCATCCTGGCCGCGATCACGATGCCGATCGCGATCGCGGCGGTCGGGCTTTAACGGAGTTTGCCCAGGCCTGGTGGTCTACTCCTTCAGCGCCAGCGTCGAGCAGTACCAGTAGCCTTCAGTGGTTCTCCAACCATACTTCAATGCATTTTCGGTGCACTCATTATAGGTCTTGAAGGGTACGCCGCCGGGCCCAATGTTTCTGCAACCGGTGTACGCATAGGCACCGGCAGACGACGAGCATCCAATCCACGGGCGGTCACCCGACCTCATGCTTGACCCGCTTGGCCACATTCGAGGCGATGCAGCGTTGCTGGCCACCGCGTGTTGCATCAGCCTTTGATGCTTGGCGCGTTGAGCTCCTGGCGCGTCGACCTGGATACCAGGAAGTGGACGCGTGGCGTGGGCCTGAGATGTTGCGGTTTGTGACCATGCTGCGCCGCTTGAACCGCACAGTGGTACAATCCATAAGGCAGCAACAGCGAAATGCGTGACGAAGAGTGACGAGGCTTTCATAGCTGTGTCCTCCCGAAAGCAGGGATGGGAATACACCATCCTAAAGTGTATGCTATCACGGATTCAACTTCTCGAAAGCTGAATTCGGCCGCGCCGACCTGCCAATCGGCCGATGCACCAGCCCGCTGGACGGACGGCGAGGCGCGCCCGCCCGCCCAGATCATCGCGCTGCAAGCGACCCTGGCCGCAATCAGTGCGATCACGATTGCTGCGGTCGGCTTTGGCGCGCATAATCGCGGAATTGTCGCTTCGGCTCGAGCACCGGGCGTTCGCGGGCACGACCATTTCCAGCCGAATTATTTCCCCGATCTCGTTTGTCAATTGGCATCAGGAAAAGGGAATATCGTGCCATGAAAATAGCGATCATTGGGACCGGTACTGTCGGGAGCGCCCTCGCGCGCGGACTTCAAAAATCCTCGCACTCGCACACTGTCATTCTTGGGGCGCGTGACATCACCGATAGGGCCACGCAAGACCTTGCCGCCGATGTCGGTGCAGAGCTAGCGTCACCGGCAGAAGCTGCCAAGTCCGCCGTGCTCGTCATTCTGGCGCTGCCATGGGACGTTGCCGAAGCTGCCGTCAAGGCTCTCGGCGATCTTTCCGGCAAGATCGTGATCGATTGCATGAATCCGCTGGCGATGATCGGTGGCGTTCTCGACCTCGCGCTGGGCCATACCACCAGCGGCGGCGAACTCGTGGCCGGCTGGCTGCCGGGCGCGCACGTGGTGAAGACGCTCAATCAGGTCGGCGCGGAGATCATGGCAAACAATGCCAGCATGCCGCACAAGCCGGTGATGTTCATGGCCGGCGACAACGCACAGGCGAAGGCTGCGGTCGCGACCGTGTTGACAGATTTGGGTTTCGAGCCGCTCGACGCTGGCGACATCAGGAGGTCGCGTCTGCTCGAGCCGTTCGGAATGGTTTGGATCAACCAGGCGCTGCTGCGGGGGAAAGGCCGGACCTGGGCATTCGCTGCCGTGGACCGGACGTGATCCCACGTTCTCGCCTTGCCGCTTCCGGTCACTATACAAGGAGACCTCAATCCGGCAGCCCCGCCCGGCTAAGGCCATTCGCAAACATGGCAAAGTCTTCCGGCCGCCGGAACGGCACCAGGCGTTTGAGACTGGAGAGCCGCAAGTCGGGATCGGACTCGAATGCCGGCGAAATGGCTCTTTGCGCTTCGTCAAGTCGTCCCCCGAGCGCTTTGCTGGCGGCGGAGATACAAATACCCAGCAAGAAGCTCGGAAGGTCGCGCGTGGCCTGGTCAGCCAGCGATGACGCCTCGTCATAGCGGCGCGCCAGGAGATGCGCACAAGCGGCTGCCGCGTAAACGCCAAACATCGATGGATCGAGCGGGCTCAAGCGCCGCGCGCG
>Ga0099824_1009381_pt1 | contig 12066 bp, 4 predicted proteins | sample SiratrowhiteBW_FD_76837 | JGI IMG/M metagenome (GOLD analysis project Ga0099824, IMG submission 76837) | Root nodule microbial communities of legume samples collected from California, USA - Siratro white BW | ecosystem: Host-associated > Plants > Roots > Nodule | place: USA: California... | reverse complement strand
TATTTAAACCCACAAATATTCTTTTTTTATATTTTATCATAATTTTTTTTAAATTAATTTTTTATTTTTTTTTTAGAAAATTTTGGTTTTCTAAAATTTATTTTATAGAATTTCCTTTTTTTTTTTTTTTTACTTTGGAATCTAGTTTTCAAACTTTTTTTTCTTCAGAATGTGAAACTAGTTTCCGTAATATATTGAAAACAATTGCTTTGCAAAAAATAATTTATTAATAACATAACATGATCATAATTTTTTTTGTCACGCACTACAATGTATATTTTTATATAAATTAATTCTCTTTCTACACGTTTTATTTAATCAACTAAGTGGAGGTTTCTCCCTCTCTCTCTCTCTCTATTTCTACATTGCTGAATATAATTTTTTTTCTTGTTGCAAATCTTGTTTTGATAAGAAACAAATCGAAATTACTGTTTAGGTGCTAAAATAGAATAAAAATAAATGATATAAGGGGATGACCAGAATAATAAAATTTATAATGTTTGTGATTTATAACATTTAATGTTTATACCACAATAAATAAACAACGAGACATTATGAAAAAAAAAATAGTATAAAATGATATTTCTATTGATATTTACCCAATAAAATCTTAACTTATATTTTGTGATTATATGGTGTGACATTACATTTGAAACTTTATAAATTTTAAATTTTAATATTATTTTATTCTATTGTTAGCATAAATTAATATTTTTAAGAAAAACAATTATATTTTAATTGTTACCATAGAGTCAAAATATTTAGTTTTATGTTATTTAAATATAAGGTAAAAGTTGATTATCTTATAATTTTGATTAAATATTAAAAATAATTAATTGTAAAACATAGTAATATAAGAAAATATTATTATATTTTATAATTAACTATTTTTAACACTTAATCAGACACTAGATCATGTAAATCATGAGTATATTGTTTGTGTTTTATTATATAAACGATATATTACTGTGATATTTTTTCTTAAATTTGATAAGGCGCATATTATATCAAAAATGTGCATAAAACATAAGATAATACATGTATAATTTAGGTCAGTCTTTAGTAAATATTTATGTGCTTATTCTATGTTATAAAGAATATCTGTCATAGATCCATTTAAAGTATAAGCTAAAGTCTTTGTCAATTTGAATCTCCAGCTAAAACTATTTTTTCTCTATTTCCTAACAAAAACATTAACAACTTTGGAGAGGATATTTATTGTATTATTGTGCACAAGTAGGGAGATAAGTCATGGTACATTGCACAATAAAAGATAACCTAATCTATTTATTGAAAATATTGGGTAAAGATTAAAGAAAATATTTAATGTTATACAAAATGCATTTAATGCATTTCAGTCTACTCATTTGACTAAAAAAGCATACATAAAAGAACTGAAGCCCATTAATGAAAAAAATCTTATTCAGGGGTCAAGAGTAACAACAAGCCTAAATAATACTTAGTTAAGTCAAAAGTGACTTGTGTCAATAATATTTAAGGGATTAACCAAGAGTGTATATGAATCCAAATAATACTCACTTTGTACTTCAGAACAACAACTGCTTAGTGAAATAAAACTAAAGAAATTGTTTAATGAGAACTATACGTAGTCTATGTAGTTAGATGAACAAATATATAAAAAAATTCACTGTATATTTTCTCTTTCTTTATATCTTTACTTTTCATGTTATCATTATCTATACAAATGAAGATAGTTATCATAACATTACGTATACTTATTTTTCTTATAAATAAGTAAATTAGTTAAAATATCATTGTCTAATATATTGCAGTAGACACAACCACTACTTAATATATAAAATTATTGTCTAAATATATCTTAAATTAGATATTAAAAAATATAAAAAAAAAGTTTTAAAACACAATCCAACTCTCATTTCTTGTGTTTCTTTTCATGTTTTCACATATTTCAATTGAAAAAAAGTGATATTGATACTAAAAAAACTTACAGTTTTTTGTCTTCAAAATCATCAAGATGTAGGAATTGATCTTACATAAGAATTTAACAATCCTCTTATAATAAAATTGACATCTACGTACCTATAAAAGTTTAACTATCTCTTCAAAAATATGCTAATATGAGCCAAAGATATGAGATACTGGAATGAAAACCATTCTAATAGAAAATTTAAATTAACATAAACTATAGTACAAATCCTCTTGCTAATATTTTTAGAGATTTTGATAGATATTATTTTGTGAAAGATGATGTATTTTTTAATTTGAAAATCTTATCAAATCAACTACAATCTGAATTCCTCTACATTACTTTATACTTCTATAATCCTGTGGATCTCACTTTTAAAAATGTCAAGATGAAATTATAATTGTAGAAAAAGAATTTCAAAAGGAATAAAATGATGATGATATACAATTATGTTGATTCTTTAAACTTTTTATAATCTTTATATTATTTGTGCCATGAATATTCCAACTCAAAACCAACTTAAAATTTGTATATTATTTATCTTATAAGACAATTAGGTATGAGATGAAATGATTGTCTTATAAAATATTTTAAAAGACTTGAACAATGTGATATTAGACATTAATTTTCTCCAGAATTTTTTTTGCCAAACTTTTCGTGATATTATTTACCACATGATATTTGTGAAAAATCATGCTTATAATATATACATACACAATCTTTCTTGATATGAGTGTGAAAAATAAACACACAAAAATAAATACACATATAATTGTAATTATATTTTCTATAATATAGGTTTAAGTTGTTCATCTCAATTTTATTTAAACACATATGCAAAAGCATAATTTTACAATAAACAAATTAATTACTAACTTCAATGAGACCTAGTTGAAGATATTTGAAAATGTATTTTATCACAACAAATATAATTTAATTTCTATTAAATCGATATGTGTTGGTCTTATTTTAATAGTATTTGCCTTCCCTATATATAAAATATAAATATTGTGAGTTTGTTATCATGTTTATATTATTATTATTATTATTATATTAAAAGCATTTTTTTAATTTATCTTTTTAATATTTTATATGATAAATTAATTAAATAATGGAATTAATGCTTTAATTTTATATCAAATTAAGAGCAAATATATAAATTTAAAAATACGAATATCTTAATAATTATTTAAAAGTTAACCCCTAAAACAAAATAGAAGGCGTATCTTATAGATTTGGTAATATAATATGACATTAGGAGATTGAGTAAAGTAAACCAAAACGGATCAGAGGCCACCAATAGAAATGAGTGTAGGTATGGTATTTCCTAGCCAGATAGGGGCACTACTGTAATTTTGCATATAAGATATTTCCTCTGAACAACACTAAGATATTTAGGAACCCATCCAAATATCTGCGCCTCCCTTTTTGTCTACTTTCAACTTCAATCATATCATAACACATTGTTCCAAAATAATTACACCCTTTTATTAATTCATTAATTATTATTATTAGCCTTTATTACTATATAATTATTTGTTTTAAACATATAGTCAGAGGTTTAGAAAAAACTTTATGGAGACAGATCAAGTCACTGAACAAATCTTTCATATTTTGAAGTAGTAATCTCTAACAGATCTTAACTTGATTCCCCTACTTTATAATAATTGATTTGATTGTTTTATTTTATTTAAATTTAATTAATTTATTTAGATGGATTAACATCAGTAGCCAGTTAGGCGTTATCTGATTTAATATTTTTCTATAAGTATCTTATTTAGTATTATTGTATTAAATGAATAATAAGCAAGTGGAGATCCGTTTTATTAAAAATAAAATAAAATAAAATCAACAAGGATTGACCAGAGGACTGGAGTTGAGAGTACTCCTAAATTAATTAACCCTGGTTGAGCGACGCGTGGTGGAGGTTAACCCTAGTTAAAAGATTGGACGCTATATAAGAAGAGATGAGGGCAAGGCATTTTTCTTCGTGCTAATCTTGTTGGTTCTTTCCGTTTGTGTGAGTTAGGGTTTGTGAGTGTTGTCAATGGCTTCTGCAGAAGTTGAGTTCCGATGCTTCGTTGGTGGGCTTGCTTGGGCCACTGACACCGAAGCTCTTGACAAAGCCTTCTCAAAGTATGGCCAGATCATCGAATCGAAGGTCCGTTAGTCGCAGGGATCGGATCTGACACCATTCGGATTTGGATTCTCTCGATCTCTTCTGATCTGTGCTCTCTCATCTGTTTTGCGTTACTTGATCTATGATACTTGTGTTACTATAATGATTCTTTAATTACTCACACCAATCGGTACGTTCATCTTCATCTTTGATTCAAAGGCGAAGATCGATCGGTTCTAATATTTTTTTTTTTCATTTTCCCTGAATTTCAGGGTTCCGAACCCGATCTGACGCGATTCTTTGATTTTTTGTGTTCAGGTCATCAACGACCGCGAAACTGGAAGATCGAGAGGGTTTGGATTTGTGACCTTCGCCACGGAGCAGGCGATGAGAGACGCTATCGAAGGTATGAACGGCCAGAACCTCGACGGCCGTAACATCACCGTCAACGAGGCTCAGTCCCGTGGGAGAGGTGGCGGCGGCGGTGGTTATGGAGGCGGTGGTGGTGGAGGATATGGCGGCGGTGGCGGTGGAGGAGGATATGGCCGAAGTGGTGGTGGAGGTGGTTACGGTGGAGGCGGTCGACGTGAAGGTGGTTATAACCGTAATGGTGGTGGTGGTGGAGGTTATGGTGGTGGTGGATACGGAGGTGGTGGTTATGGAGGTGGAAGAGACCGTGGATATGGCGATGGTGGGTCCCGCTACTCAAGAGGAGGTGGTGCTTCGGACGGTGGAAGCTGGAGGAATTAGGGTTGTTTGGATGTAGGGTTTAGTGGGTGAAAAAAGGGGGAGGGTGTGTTGTATCCTCCTCCCCCTTCAAATATTGTGGTAATTTTAGGTTTGGAATATCCTTTATGGTTTGAGCTCTTGTTATTGTTTCAGTGTTACTGTACTGTGGTTATCGTTTTTGACCTCTCAATCAATCTGTGTACTGATTTCAAACAATCCAAAAAAAAAAAAAGATGAATAGTCATAAATTATGATCTTAGGTCTTTTTATAATTTGTGTCTTTTCTGTTTTATTTCTTAAAGCTTTCGATTTTTCCATTCTTAGAATTTGTGTACTTGTTCTTAAAGTTTAATATTTTTTATTTCTTAATCACTTTGCAAACCATGTGTGATTTCTAAGAGTTGAAAATTAAGAAAAATAAATGTGAAATTGAACTTTCGAACTTAATTATTTTACCATTTATAATAATGGGTATGTATTCTATTGATATAATTGAAATGGTGTTTCCATAAATGAAATTAAATGTGTATTCATAAATGTTTTCAGTGACAATAACTGAAATTTATAAAAAAATATAAATATATTTCGCGTTAAAATCATATTTTAATTTAGTGAACACATTTTAACTATATGTATACATATTTATTACGTGGAATTAGAAATTTTTTATTATATAGTCATAAAAGTAGTAATAAAATGACTACAGTAGAGGGTACGATTTCCAAGAAGGTGACGAGTTCGAGATAGAAAGCTTGCGTAGATCCTCCATACGTGCTCCGCGAAGTGACTCGATGGAGAAGTACGAGAAAGTCATGTACAAAATTACCTTTAACTATTATGAGGTATTAATATATTAAGTATCTTTATTATAATTAATATACGACTTTTTTGCAGTTTAATATTTTATTATTACAAGCAATTCTTATAGAGATGGATAAAAATCAATGATATATTAAAAATCATTTGCTTCTTAAAAATGGTTCAAGTAGTACAACTCAAACATAATTGTTATTTGTAGAAAAATCATTATTTCAATATAAATATTTTGAATGTGTTTGGTAAGCTAATAAATTAATTATTAACTTATTTCACTATTAACTATTATTTTATTTGAGTAACTTATAAATTTGTTTAGAATTTATTAGCTTGTATTGTGTGATGTATTTAGTTTTTTAATTATTATCGATTACGTTATTATTCTTGATTTTTTCTATTTATTATTTATTTCAGTTACAAATATTTATTATATTATTTTTAAAATTTTCTGGTTTGCTTTTTCATTTTAATTCAAAATAAAAATATATTTATCACTACAAGTTTAATTAATTAATATTTTTTTATATGATGATATGTGAAAATTACACAATAAAAAGTCAAACAAAAATAAATCTGATACAAAGTAATTTCAATTGAAAAATAAAAAATATCTAAAAATAAATAAAAAATAAGTTTAATTGGTACTTATTAGATCGATTTATCTATATGAAATGACTTGTTCAAATAAAAAAAATTATCAAACCTAAAATATAAATAGAAGTACTAAAAATTTAATGAAAAATCATTTTAAAAAAAATTTGAAATTACAATCTCATAACAACATCAAAAAATAATTATATAATAAAACTATTAACTTATATTTTTTTATGTCATTTTACATTTAACAACTAGTTTATTAGCTACTTTTATAAAATACTTTTACTTTTTAACTCCAAAAACCATAAGCTAGAATTAGGATTATCAATTAAAATACTAATGTAAGCATGAATTTTAACAACTAATAATCACTAAAAAAATTGATTTTTAACAACTAACAATTACTAAAAAAAATTAATATTATTGATGAGTAAATCTATCGATAATTTAGTAATAGATTTATCTGTTAATAATATTATGGTATTTAATAATATAGAGAATATTATTTTTATTTTAAAAATTATTATTACTATTACTTTATTATTATTATTATCATAATTTATACTACTTTTATTTATAGTTTTATTACTTATATATCTTTTTAAAAATAAATATTAAAAATTTAATAAAATTCAATTATTAAAAAATAAAATTTTATTTATATAATAAAATTTATATGGGTCATTTTATGTTTATTAGTTAATTTAGCAAACACTTTTAATCTAGTTTATCAACTAACTTGAGAGTTACTCTGCTCACACATATCCTTTAAGTTAAGATATTACTTATAAATTTAATATTTTTTATTTATAAATACTTTTCACTTTTAAATAACTTATATAATCTACATTAAAATAATACTTTAATTTGAATCAATTCTGATAAAAAATTTCACTGAAAATGTTCTCGTAACAATACTACAATGACTTTGGTAAGACAACAATAATCACCGTTCGTGTTTCATTATTTTTCTAACGATTTTAACTTGTTCGGAGCTTTTCTTTACATTTCTCGGGGAAGATCAAAACCCCTGTGATCTGCAAGAGACTAATGCTCAGGTTTAGAGACATGATTCTTGCAGAAAATATTATTTCTCAGGTGGATTTTAATTGTTATTAAAAATATTAACCACGTTAATGTTAAACTGATGATGAAAATCAACGGGAACAGTTCTATAAAATAAAAAATTAATTTTAACATTTTAAAAACAAATTTCTAAACTAATTTTAATAAATAAGGCAACAAAATTTAGATTATAATTTAGTCTAAATGAAAATTTAAATACCAATATTTAAGTGATAAGTAATAATTATTTTGAAATAATGTGAATAACTTATATATTATCAATGAAAAAATAGTATAAAATAGTGAAAATATTAATAAGATAAATTTTAAACGATAAATAATAAAAAATATGACTTACACTTTTTACAAGTCAGCTTTGACACTTTTGAAAATGTTATGATTATTTTTTTTCTAATTATATCATAGAAGTTCAAAAGATATGTATTTTACTAATTTTTCAATTGAAAGACAAATTAAATTACGTGACTAATAAAATATAGATTAAATTCCATATTAACCACTAACAACATGACGAGGAGGAGATAAGGAAGAGAGATGTGTAGATAATTTTCCTAGAATCTCTTATTTCTCAAATAATACAACATCCTTACCCATATTGCTTTATAATAGTTTGTTTCCTGAAAATCTTGGTTTCTTTCCTTATCATTTCCCTCAACTTTGAACCTGTCAATCACAAACAAGTGAATTGAAGACAATGTCACATTAATTAAAATCAAGTGCGCATTTAAAACTGTCTTTTCCTCCAAGTCGCTCAAATCTAGATTATATGTATTATAGGATTACCTCAATACAAAGGTATTAAATATTATAAACTCATTCAAAGTAACCTTCTATTAAAGATTAAATTTAAATACTTCATCACATACCAAGTCAAAGGTGAATAGTTTCTCTTAAACACAACTTTCTTAAACTTAAACAAAAATCTTTTTGTAGTATCTCCCAAACTTGACAAAAAATTTTATAACCTAAACTTTAATCAACTTTGGGGATTGGGAAACAAACACATTATGAGTGATGCTAATATACTCGTAGAAAAAAATTTATATGAGATTTTAAAGAATTTTTATATGAATTGTGTATCGATGTTGATGTAGACAATTAAATAATGTATAAAGTCTATAACTTTTTACATCAGTTGAATAATCAATATAAAATGTATTAATATTACATCGGTTATAATACAACCGATATAAAAGAACATTTAAAAAAATAAAAATTGATATATATTATATTGTTTCTAAGTTGAAAGAAATGTAATATGTATTCTTTTTAATTTTTAGATGTAATGGTTTAAAGGATCTACAATTAATATAAGAAAATACAAAATACATTTTTTTAGAATTTTATAATAAGTATAGATGTGTGAAATAAGTGTACCTCAAATCCCTAAAAAAAAATAAAAAATAAAAATAATAAAATTTTGGAAAATGGAGAATCCTAAACCCCTTTGACGTTCGTCATCACAATCCTTATCTCATTTTAAACAATTTTCATTCTTAACATGTTTCAATCCGAACTCTATATCAAAAGTTATAATTATTTAAAGTTTTTTCATTCTAAATTTGACAACTCAAAATCTATGATAAATATATGTAACTTAACAACTATATTATCAAATATACAATAATAAAAGTTATTATTCAAAAAATTGGATTAATTTTTTTTAACTATTTTTTAGTGAATTGTACAAATTCACTGACCTATTACAAAGAGAAGTAGAAAGTGACATTCACTGTTCATGGTTGAGATAACTCACGTATCAAGTAAGGTCATTGTTATGACACCCTTAGTAATCCGCGACATCAACGTAAAAACAAGTTAAACAAACCACAGTTGAAAATGCGAAACAAAACAAAGTAAACAAAGCCTACCAATGAAGGAACCAAATTCGGATGGAAACAAATGTGGTCCAAACATGGGCGAAAACACAAGAGAGACTCAACACAAGTAGATACTCAACAACACAAGTGAAAAATGAATAGCAAAAGCAGTGAAAATATGAAGTTAAAAAATACATCTATTACATTGGTTGCTAAAATAAGCAATGTAATGAGATATTTATTATATCAGTTGTATAAATAACCGAAATAATAAGTCTGTACCAAAATGTGTTTTTTAATTAGAGTATGTAGCGTCACTTTTACACATTGGTTGGAATTTACAACCAATATAGAAAGTCATTTGATTACATCAGCAGATTAACAATCGATTTAAAAAGTTTTTTACCGAAATTTTCTTAAATTATTTTTCATATCGATTATATCCAACAACATATGCAAAATGAGTTTTATTATCTTGATTATATCTTAACCGATATATATATTTTTTTTATTTATGAAATACTTACCATGTTTTTGTTTATAATAATTTCTTTTTAATTCGTTATATCTTATTATAAAATATCAATTTTTTTACTCATAATACCATGACTTAACTTTGTGAATGAGATTGAAAATCATGAAATTGAAATAACAAATATTACTTGTTATATAGAAAAAGATTATTGTTTTTGAAATAAGAAAATGTTATACTAATATTATTATTTTTATTGTCGTTGGAAGGATATTTATAAGAAAAATATTTATAAGAAAAAAAATATAAAATGAGCAAAGATTCACCTTGTATAATAAACTTATATAATAAAATTAAAGTTGAAGAATTTGACATAAGAGATACTAATACTATAAAACTTGACTATGTATATTAAATCACATTTAATCATAATTTTCTCCAACATCTTAAATAGGAGGACATCTTCCATTATCAACAAAATTAAATATAAAATAAATGAATAAATATTTTTATTTCATAAATAAAATTATATATAAAATAAATAAATCAATAAAGAAATAGTTTTTATCTAAATAGTGGTAACGTAACGATTTCTATCCTAAATAATATAAACATCCAAAAAAGTAGTTAATTTTGAATAAATCTTATATATTTTTATTATATCATTATGTAATTAATATTTAATTTATCATATTTTTATCTTATTTTTTAATTAACAAACGGTAAAATGAAGAAAATGTCAAGTAAAAGATAGATTTTAAAAAAAAAATACTAAAGTTAAATGAAAGTCACTAAATTTTGGGACAAATAATAAAGAATAAGATATTAAGAAAAAAATTGTGTGGAATCAAATCATGAACTTTGTGCGGTGGGGACATAACTAATGGCAATCATTGAGTCTCTGCCATTTTCACGTGTGAATGTCATACTTTGGTCAAAAGGTTGGGAAAGTTTACCATTATCATAAAATCATCATTGTTTATTATCTCAATTATCCATTTTCAAATCAATCAATCGTCCCACCCTACATCAGAATCCATTTGTCTATAAAAAAAATTAAAACAGAAAAATAATTAAGTAAATAAGAGATTGCTCAGTAAGAAAAAGATAAAGATTTTTTTTAAATTATTATTTTTTAAATATTTATCTTACTTATAACATTTTCTTCACAAAATTCTCCTTCTATAGATCCCTTTATAATAGAATGGTATATTGGTTATTTTTTTTAAAAATATATTATTTAAATTTCTGAAATAGATCATAAAATCTTTTCTCTTAATCTGGCTTAAGAATATAATAATTCACGAATACTGAAATCTCTCCAAATTATTTTAACTTTGACTATTTATTTTGGAACAATAACTTAAATGATAAGAAATTTATTTATTTTAATTAATTCAATTATATTTTTGAAGAATGTTAATTGGTTGAAAGTGTAGTATAAATAGAGATGAAAAAATTATTATTTTCAATTATTTTAATTAATATTATTTATTATTATTATTATTAATATTATTTTTGTTGTATTATTATTTATGTATAACTTATGATATGGACCTTTGATAAGGAGGGGTCCAAGGGAGGATAAAATGGATGTAGGAAAAATATATATAATTTTTGTAAGTCTTAAATCACAATTTTAATATCAGAAGGTTAGTTGAATTAATTTAAGCTATATAACATGAGGATTTTAAGAAAGGTCAATTTAATTTTAAAACTACTCTAAATGAAGGGAACGATAGAAATGTTAATAATGGTTAATTATTCAAAATTTTCATACTATTAAATTTACAAATTTATTCTTAAATATTTTTTATTATACTATCAATACAAAATATACAAATATACCCTTGATGAATACTTTTTCAATTAAAATCATCTTAATCATAAATATACTAATGTAAAATATTTCTTTAATTCTCCTATAAAAATAAATATATAAAAGATACAAATGGGTGCTTTAATCTATATACACTTTATATGGGTATTTTCTTTAAAGAGAATTCCTGTATATCTTGCAACCCCATGTATCTGTGTTTCAATTCTCTTATATTACATAAGGTATGAAACAGTTCAAAACAATGCATTGATGTGCAGAAATGCTATGTACAAAATCATGTAAACCAATCAGGAAAAAGGTCCCATGTGTATAGAAAATTAAAATTAAAAACACGATTTCATAATAGACAACATTGTTAGTATCGATGAAGGAGTGAGAATCATCGGATACCACTCCCTCCAATTGCAATAGTTGCATGTCTCCAAGGCCAAAAAGAGTAGCAACATCATTTAATGTTCTGGATGTCTCCAGACTGTAGAGTATATGTTAAACATTAGGGAGTCTTTTTTTGAGAGACTGATATGGTAGTTCTCCTTCCATGCTAACTCAATTAGAACCTTCAATTCATAGTTGTAGCTTAACTGCAAGGTCCAACACCAAACACCAGTTTCTCTCTCTTCTTTTTTTTTTTTTTTTTTT
>Ga0099824_1009380_pt1 | contig 12067 bp, 10 predicted proteins | sample SiratrowhiteBW_FD_76837 | JGI IMG/M metagenome (GOLD analysis project Ga0099824, IMG submission 76837) | Root nodule microbial communities of legume samples collected from California, USA - Siratro white BW | ecosystem: Host-associated > Plants > Roots > Nodule | place: USA: California... | reverse complement strand
CATTCTTTCATTGTTTTTTCTTCATGCTTTGCCTCTTTCCTTGGAAGATTTTCTTTTCAGCCTCTCAAAGAGACCCCTCTCTTAGGCCCTTCTGCGTCCCCTTCAGTTCTTTTTTCTTCCCTCTCTAAAAACCCTTTTTTTTTTTTTTTTTACTTTAATCATCTGTATACATTTTGCTGCAACTACTAATGGATGGTATAAACAGTTTTGTTAATGTTACTATGTAGGTATATATCCATATTTGTACGGTTGGAGCTGTTTTAATTCTGCTATTCACAGATTTTTTTTTTATTTAAAAAACAAATGTTTAGATTAGGGAAGATGGGTGCTCTTGAAGTGGATAAAGTGGTTCATAGACACCAGGTTTGGCGTCTCTTCTCTTGTATATGGTTGCACGGAGGGGTTGTTCATGTGCTTGCCAACATGTTAAGTCTTGTTTTTATTGGAATTCGCCTTGAGCAAGAATTTGGATTTGGTATGGTTCTGGTAATTACCTTTGCATTGTCCCATTATATCATTTCCTTTTCTTTTTTTTTTTTTCTTTTTCTTTCATGACAACAAAAACAAAATCACATTACTAAGGGTTTATTGCATAAATGTTCTGGAAGTCAAGAAACTTGGCAGAGTTTAGCAACTATCTCAGTTTCAGATTGTAATATATACTTTGCTCGTCCTTTGCAGTTAGAATAGGATTTCTGTATGTGATATCTGGTTTTGGAGGGAGTTTGCTGTCTGCTCTGTTCATACCAGAAGGTATATCTGTTGGTGCTTCTGGTGCATTATTTGGTTTACTAGGGGGCATGCTATCAGAGCTGTTGATAAATTGGACAATATATGCCAACAAGGTGAGTGATTAAATAAATATGTTCTATTCATTAGTGCTTCCTTCCTAATAAACAATCTGCTCTACTCTTGGTGTAACTGACATTTTATTTCTTCTGTATTCTATGTTTGTATTCTTTTGCAGTTGGCAGCTTTATTGACTCTTCTAGTCATCGTTGTAATCAATTTAGCTGTTGGAATTCTTCCACATGTGGACAATTTTGCTCATATTGGAGGATTTATCTCTGGCTTTCTTCTTGGGTTTATCTTTTTGATTCGCCCTCAGTTTAAATGGGTTAGTAGTAGACAAAGGAATTCTAGCTCAGGACATGCTGGACCTCCGGTGAAATACAAGCACAAACCTTATCAGTATGTACTGTGGATCATATCCTTCGTATTACTGGTTGCTGGGTAAGTTCTCTTTCATTTACGACTTCAATTCGTCACATATGACTTTCTGGCTAGCGAAACTATATCAAATTACACTGTTTGAACCACAAATTGCAAGATTCTAACAACTTCGTTAAAGAAATCAAGATTCTGAATGTCTGCGCTTTACAAAGGCTTTGTTAGATACATTGGTATATTGGAAAACTCTCTTTAACTGGTCTCTATGTGGTTTTGTTTATCCGGGCTTTTCTCCCTTTTAGGAGGGTTCTTGATCCTCCTAGCTCTGAGTTCTCTGTATATTGCCTATGTTTTCCTTCCACGGCAAGATTTATAAATTCATGCTACAATGATATATTAATTAAATCTTATGGCTTGAGAAGTACTGCTTTTTCTTATTTTTTACATTTAGGATTTTATCTCTTTTGGTGTGCTCTGCAATTTGATTTATCACACTACGCCCCCAAATCTGAGCGTTCTATATTTTGACAGCTTGGTTACTGGGCTGGTTTTGCTTCTTCGAAGTGTTAACCTGAATGACCACTGCTCATGGTGTCATTACTTAAGTTGTGTCCCTACATCAAAATGGAGCTGCAAAGCACAACAATTTTATTGTGAGGTTAGTGCTCTTTCATGGAGTACTTGGCATCCATGCAGCTTCCTATTGCAGAAGCTAATGGAATTAATTATGTGACTTTGTTGAAAGAAATTATATGATTTTTGTTGCCAAAATTTAATGCCTATTCAAACACATTATCTTAAGAAGATTGCTTACAATGTTTTTCCTATATCTAAGTGGTTGGTTTTGATACGGATGTTTTCTGATGCAATGCTGCAGTCAGTCCAAATGGGAAATCAGCTTAACATAACATGCTTGAGCAATGGGAAAAGTAACATTTTTCCTCTTTCAAATACTAGCTCGACGGATGCTCAACAACAGATATGTTCTCAACTTTGCAACTGATAGATCACTCGTGCAACATTTCTTAAGGCAAATGCCTTCAGCAACTTGTGTATATGATCATACTTACTGATTCAGAGATATTATTTCTTCTGGATAGGCAACAAGGGTTGTTATGACAGCCATTACTAGTATATTCTACCACTGTTTTTCCATCTTAGTTATGAATTACAATGTTCTAGTATTCTTTTGTAGCAGAAAGAGAGGAAGTTGTATTTGATTAAAGAAGCAAAAGTACTCATCAAATATAGTAAATGTTGTCAAATGGATTGATTGTAAAAAAAGATGCATAATTTAGATTTAGCTTTGGCTTTTATTTCAGGTTAGTTCTTTTTGTTATACAGTGCTAATCCAACGATTCTATTATTTGCTAGACATCCGAAATCTTCAAATTTTCATATCCTTTGACATTTGGTGCTGTAATATCTCTATTTTTTGTTTCCTTTAAATGCTAAGGCATCAAAGGTCCAACAATGGTGAGAGCAAATCCAGTACTGACCAAATCATGAAAATGATAATTGACAAATGAAGCTGAATTGTTTTTCATGTGTTTTCTCTAGCTTCTACACAAGACCACTGAATTGGTACTATTTTTTTGGTGGGGCTAAAAGAAGTGGTCAAAGCTTCATGATATATATTTTGCCCCACTAATTTCCGACATTACACAATTTTTTTTATCACCTCTTATTCATTTCAAAATAAATTTGTAGAATGTAAGACTTAAATTTCGAATAGTTTATTCTTAAATAAATGGAAGGTGGTAATAAAGACGTGGGTTGCAGAAAAAGAACATGCCAATATATAGCCTTCAATTTCTTGGGTACTTATTGAGTTCCCCTTAAGTTTTTTATTAATAAAATTATTATTTTAATATAGATCTCTTGGGAATTTATTAAAATTGAAGAACTTATTTATACAATTTTTTTTTAGTTTTGAGGAACTCATACTTTTTTTCATGACCATGATTCACTAGTATTCCAAATTTTCGTCTTAGATTAATTTGTTGGATCGAAGTACTTAAAATCGGACCAAAAATTAGAAATTTATATTTATAAAATTCATATGAAAATAATTTTTTTATTAAGAAACTTAAATATGAAATTATCTTTCACTTCCTTCCCTGTGTTTTTGAATTTATTAAAAGAGATGGAATAATGTTGACTTTTGTCATCCTTAATTAAAATTCACTGACACAAATTCTAAGAAAAAGTTGACTAGAGAGTTGAAATCAACTAAAAATCCTACTTAGCCCAATTCTGTGTTTTTTAACATTGTACTGTGTTAAGCGACACTAAATATCGTTTAGAAAGAAATGAAGATTTTTTTTTTCTTTATTACTTGGAGAAAAATAAATAAAGCACAATTTTTTTAATTTTTATAAAGTTTTAATTTTTTGATATCAAATTTATGTTTTTAATCTAAATTTTTAAAAAGGGTAGATTTGTGTTAGGTTATAAAAGAGCATTTAGAAGTCTGAGTGCTAACTCTATTGCGGTACTACTACCCACTGGCTTAGCCAGGTTGCAGGGTTCCTGCTTCATGCCTTGAATAAATGAAGTGCTATCATTGTTTCAACTGCTTGCTGAAAAAATATGTAAACAATTATTAGTAGTTCAACACTCTTGCCTTATAGGGTACCTTCTTTAAGAGTTTCTGATGTGCCACCTAATTTTTTACGGTTGGATTGGGAGAATTTGTGACTCCTGGTAAGAAGGAAGGACCATTGATGCTTGTAGGGTAGATGGTAAATGCTTTCTCTTCCTCATACCACCTCAATTTTTCCCATTCCTAATTCTGTGGCCCCCCTCAGCATTTTGTAACCGGTAGTTAAATATGATGGTATGGTAGTTGGTACTTTGGACAATGGTAGTTAGGAATACGGAGAAGACAATAAAGAAGGATGTTAGTGCTCCATAATCTTAGGAACACCAAAAGGAGAAACAAAGAAAAAAGTATAGACAATGTCACACGGTGCTCCTGTGGGATTAGAACATGAATCTTTTAAATTAAGAGAAAACTTAGCTTTCCACTGAAGTTAAAGTAGTCCACTCATACAATCAAATGGTCCAAAGTTGAACGCAGGGCAAGTCTGGGGAATATGATTACTACATCTGCATGCATGCCAAATTCAGTACATCATCATTGTTCCTCATAATACATTTTCAACCTTCTGCCTTATTTTTTCAATATAAATTCATTTTGAAGGCAATCTTGGCAAAGTTGACAGGGCAGATCAAATTGCTAGGCACAAATTGTTCCCTCCCAATTATTATAATTTGTTTTGGATGGGAATTGACATAGCACCAACGTCCAATAATTGATCTTTTCTGTTATACTACGTTTGGTGGAACTTGGAAGGATGCATCTTGCATCATCATTCAACTGTGCCTTCTTTAAAATATCCAAATGTGAAAAACTTAGTATATAGTTGGCTTATTTGAAAACTTTTAAAATAAATTCATATTAATGCTTTTTTTTGAATTAAAGTACTTCGACTAGATATTAGACTTCTAATCACGTTCAAAAGAAAGGTTATTTATCAAGCATGTCACATTTCTTACACGTAACATACAAGAGTAGGTTTATGAAAGATCTCAGAGGCACATTATATACATTATTTTATTTCTCAGCAAATCTAATGTATTTTTTCAGTGAGATGGTAACATGACACACATCCATTGTAGAAAAACGTTCTTTGCTTAATTTAAGGTGTAATGAATGAGTTTGTCCATGTTGTCTCCTCTTTCTTGTGAAACCGGTGTTGATCCCCTCTATCTTTGTCTATCCTTCCCTCGTACTGCACATTCATTCCAAGTGCAGGAAATCATTCCAGACGAACAAGGTGGGGTCTTGTGAACTAAAGCAAGAACAATCCCATAATATGGTTATGTGTATTTTTTCACTGGCCAAGTTTTTTACTTGGTTAGCAAAGTTTTGAAATTTACCGAAGTCAACTAAAAGAATACACCCATTTGACAGCTTAGCCACAAATTTTGACAAGAATAAATGCGTTCTTAGCTTTATATTAAATATCACATGGAAGGAAGATCATTGATAGGGATGGAAATGGATAAACTTGTAGTGAGTAACTCAATATTTGCAACTTGGTGGGGGCACCCCATCTTCTTGAATGGTGTGGATTTTGGTCTAGTTTTCGTCACACATTCACACCAATCACCACATGCAATCTTTTGGACTGTCTTTGCCCTCGGTCACAAGGAGCATGTGCAAGACAATGGTGCTGCATTCTGAGTTGCATCCACACCATTGCAAGGCAAAATATAGAGAGAAGGTGTTAGATTACGCCACCTCCGGGTCTAAATTTATGTTAGTTTAAGAAACTTTAGGTCAAGATGCTCATGGGAAAGGGAGGCTTGTTGACTATCTTTATTCCAAGCATTTAAATATGTCATGTTTTAGTTGAAGGGAATGAATCTATTTACAACCAAACCAACCACTATAGGTTTGCTTTCAAATCAAAAAGGGGAAAGCTGGTTGTGGAGGACTGCATTTGGTCATGGATGACCCAATAAATCAAAAGCATGGTGCATGGCCCCAGCAATTAAGCCTAAAATGGTGGCACCAAATGTTCCCCGTTCTCTAGTCTATTGGGAATATGGTGTGGAAAGTGAAGGCCAAAAAGATCATCACATCACCCAAACGTGAAAAATACTCCGTTCTATAAACAAATTAAAGTCAGCAGATAAAAGTGGTCAGGTATCATATAATCCCACCAAATAAGTCCTTGTATTAATTGAAAACACAACCCTCAAGCATTCAGTCACCAACTCACTTGTTACTCCTTTCTTTTTCACATTATAGGTATCTCTATTTCTGCATGTTAAGTTAATTAAATTTTGCATTTTAGATACATGTTCATTTATATCAGTATTGGGGTTGTTCAAAAGAATCTTGAGCAAAATTTACCAATGAACTGAATTAAAATGTCCAACCATTCTCAATAGTGAACGGTACCAATAAATTTGTTTGATTCCATTCCTACAAATTACTTTTCAATTGGGTTTGTTTTTCTCTCCAAATAGGCATTTTATTTACTAGTTTGGTTTAGAATAGAGGAACAATTCAATGCATTAATCTAGAATCAGTTCAGTTTGCATCTTAAAAAATACAGTGCATCAAATTAAAGAAATTATCTTCGCTACTGATCCTGTTTTCTGATCATTTTATATGAAAATTTTTTGTCCTCTTGTTGTACTATCCATACGGGAAAGGAATCAGAGACACAAGATTGAACAGTTCTTCCTCTTGGCTTTGGACTCAGACTCTTTACACGATTACCAAGTTACCCAATTAAACCTAACAAGTTAATATCAATCATATGGATAGCGTCCAATGAGAAACACTCAAAAAGCATATTAACAAAGCCTTTCCCGTCGTACACGGTACACTGCTTCATACGCAGTCATAATTTTTAATAGTTCATAAGAAATTGCATTGGGACATTAACTTAAGTAAAATATAATAACATGGTATTGCTGACAAATATAATAAAAACAAAAGGAAGGGAATAACGAGAAGATCTCAGATTACTAAGTCAACGTTCAATGTCATTTGCTTTGTCTAGGAATTTATTAATTTCTTGGTAAAAAGCATTGGATTGTGCGTAATCACAACAACGTAAATTTAGCACTGCATCATATATTTTTTTTCAGCAAAGAATAATAATATCATGAATTACACTCTCACAATTATACATATATTCACTATATTAACTTAGTCACTGACCATAAAGTTGATCACTCTATATCATATTACTATCTGTGTCCTATATCATGATGCTTGATGATTCATGATTGACGAAACACAAGTCTACAAGGGATGCTAAAGGTAGTGACTTTACTATTTGTTTTTCACATTCACTTGATTAATACCTACTAATCATATTTCCACTTGACCCCAAGTTTCATTTACACAATTTGAATTTAGGTACATGCATGTTTTTCCTCCAAATTATTATTAGTAAAGAACAAACAATGGACTGTTGACCGATTGAAAAGGGAAAAGCAATGTATATCCTTGTTGACAATGTTGGATTCCCTTTTCACGCCAAAAGTGTCTCTACATAAAAATTTAACCTACTTTTGTTATTGGCACCGTGAGGCTTTAAAATATGACATTGGCTAGGAGAAATAGGGTTCTAAATGAATGTTTGCTTATGGTGTTGTACTTGGTTGTGCAAATGTGATGCATCACACCTCTTAAGACGTCTAATTGTGAAAAAAAAAAGGTCTTCAAAGTATGGTATGAGTTTCTGTCATCTAGTATGGAATTCGATTTCTACTAACTCATCTCAAACTTGAGCCTTTTTCAGTTCAGTTTGAGCTTTACTTGAATTTGCTGGTTTTGCTCGTCAACAAAATTTCCCTCCTTTTTTATACGTTTTATAAGAATGTTCCAAAAAGAGGAATCAAATGATGAACTAACGAAATATAGGGTGTAAACAGTAAACTGTTCATCATCAATCAGCTTTTCATATTTGGGGTATCCAATGCTACTAACTATCCAATTTATTTAGTTAATAATAAAAATGTAGCTATTTTAAACAACCCTCCCTATTCCTATACTTTGCGTAGCTAATAATAGTTATCTTCGAAAGTAGAAAGGATCAATAACAGTGCTGGTGACATGAAAGCTAGTTTATCGTAAATATTAAATAAGAGTAATGGCAATTAGCTGGTGCTAATATAAAACAAACTAACTTTATGATTAAAGTTAACAAAAAAGAACGTACTTATTATGGATTAGTCAAACAATTATATACAAGCTCTTATAATAACTAAAGAATTAGGCTGTGATAAAAATAAATTGTTTTTCATATTTGGTCATAAGAATACCGTAAAAAGAAGAGTGCTATGCAGTAAATCCTTACATGATCAGTGATAAAATACATTTTGTAGTAAAGTCATTGGCTCTCTGACTAATTATCACTTTTTGATCATTTCTTCGTGGACATAAGATTATAAGTATTAATTTATTTATAAAGATTATAAAGAAATTTAATCCTAAAAGATATTGTGGTTAGTTAAAACCACCTATTTTATGCATGCATGTGCATTGGGTTTGAGTGGACCACGTAGGCATAGTTAAAGGGCACAGAGAGCGGAGCGATGATTAAGGGAAGAGAGGGTCCACCATCCACTCTTCTTAAGTGTGTATTGCGTTTCTGCTTTTCTTCAATTTCTTGTCTCTTATTTTCCCCTCACCATTTTACAATTTCTTCTTTCAATTAAAAGTGAAATGAAAAGCAGAAGTTCTTAAATCGTACTATAATACCCTTAAATCGTTTATTTATACGTTAAACATATATGTAAAATTGCCAAGTCAAATATAGTTGTTAAACAACTTACCAAGTTAATAAACTTATCATACATTATAGATTTATAAACTTTTATTATCATATATATTTGAAGTTCAGATCATTTGACTAAGAAATGTATATTGTATTGTATTTAGTCTAGTCTAAAAATAAAAATATTTTGAAGATGGATATATTTTGATTTGGGTCATTCTTGGTTGAAGTGTGAGACATGTATGATTTATATCATAAATTATGTCGTTGGGGGATTCACCTACTCTAATCAAGCCCGCACATCACGCCACCCACTAATCTCCGCTTCTTTCTTTGAACACCATTGTCACGCTGTGTTCTTTTCTTCACATTTTTTGTTATTTACTAATTTTTTTATTATAAAAGATGAAAAAAAAAAGGACAAAAAAACAAGCTTCTCTGGAGAGCACGAGGTTTTACAGAAGTTTACCATTAGCAGTACATACATACAGATCCTGATGTCATCAGAAGGAAATGAGTTGGAAACATGTTATAATCTGAACAGAGAATGGTTATTCATAATAGGTTTGATTCCAACTAATATTAACGTGACAAAGTGAAAATCGAATTTCCCAAAGATTTGGTTCGTTTACTTGTCCTTTTCACGTTGTCTGTTGGATGATCATGATTCAGGTCCCTCCTTCAAAATCAAAATAATTTTACAAAAAATCCAAAAATGTCACCAAGGAAATTAAAGAAACGGATTGCATTACTGCATGGAGCCCACAGTGGTGACAGTGGGAATAGAATTTGGAAGTGTCACCTACGGACTGGAGACAGTGCAGTTGAGCTTTGGTGGGAATAAATTTACTTAAGAAAAATCTTTTCTTTTTCTCTTTTTTAGAATTACAATTACATAAAGAAGGCATTAATTTAGTTTTAAGAAAAAGGGTGGCATTTAATAAGTAGAGAGAAGCTTGAGAATTCCACGTGTGGCCCCCACAGTGAAGAGGTTTTTGTTCCCACCAAGAAGGTTTCTCGTCCATAAGTACTCCATCCCTACTTGCCACCCACTCAATACTCGTCCTCATTATCTCTCTTTGCTCTTCGCTTTCTCTTCACTTTCTCTTCACTTTGAACTAAAATGGCTGTGCTAGGTATAGCACTGTGCCTTGCATCCATAATGTGGATGGTGGAAGCTCGAATTCCAGGAGTTTATACCGGCGGCGCGTGGCAAAGTGCTCACGCCACCTTCTACGGAGGATCCGATGCTTCCGGCACAATGGGTGTGTAGTGTCGTACTATGTAGTTTTAACATGTAACATGTACCATGTAACATGTGTTTTCGACTTTTCTCTAACAATGTGTGTGTCTGTGTGTGTTTTTTCAGGGGGAGCTTGCGGGTACGGAAACCTGTACAGCCAAGGGTACGGAGTGAACACGGCGGCGTTGAGCACAGCACTGTTCAACAATGGCCTGAGCTGCGGAGCGTGTTTTGAGATCAAATGCGCAAACGACAAGCAGTGGTGTCACTCCGGAAGCCCTTCCATCTTCATCACCGCCACCAACTTCTGTCCGCCGAACTACGCTCTTCCTAACGACAATGGCGGCTGGTGCAACCCGCCTCGCCCTCACTTCGACCTGGCCATGCCCATGTTCCTCAAAATCGCCGAATACCGCGCCGGCATCGTACCTGTCGCCTACCGCAGGTACACACATTTATTTCTCAAATGCTGTTAGTTATTAGAAAGTAAGTTTAAGCGGTTTTATTAGTTAGTTGGCGGTTAACTTAACGTTGTTTGGTGTTTTGTTTAGGGTGCCATGTATGAAGCATGGGGGAATCAGGTTCACGATCAACGGTTTCCGTTACTTCAACTTGGTGCTGATCAGCAACGTCGCGGGTGCAGGGGATCTGGTGCACGCCTACGTTAAAGGTTCGCGAACCGGTTGGATGCCAATGAGCCGGAACTGGGGTCAAAACTGGCAGTCAAACGCCGTTTTGGTGGGACAGGCTTTGTCCTTCAGAGTCACCGCCAGTGACCGTCGTTCTTCCACCTCTTGGAACATTGCTCCACCTCATTGGCAATTTGGTCAAACTTTCACCGGAAAAAACTTTCGTGTCTGACTCTCACCACACACACCCTTCTTTTTCTTTTTTCTAATTTTATTTTGTTTTCTTAAAATATATATATCCATATATAAAAAAGTGCAAGTTCGTTTTCTTTTTGTTCAGCTTCCCAGTCCCACCACCACCACCATTTTATCTATTTCCATTTTTGCCCTTTTTGGCTTCCATAGATCTTGATGTTTTTTGACTGCATGTTTTGGAGACTGTGATGGAGTGCAGGGGAAAGTTGATTAGTGGGTAGTGATTATTGAGTGACAGCTTTTGTACCACAAAAGTTTGACTTTGGTTTGTTGTTTCATACTATTTTTATTTTTCAATTATTAATGTTGGGGTGCGCGCGTAAGTTGTACGCTCCGATTAGCTTAGGAAATGCTGAAGCGGCTAGGGAAAAGACTGTAGTAGCCCGCGGCTAATTAGCATTTTATTTTATGAAATGTTGCTATTATATTATAATGGTAATATTTATTAATTCAATATATAGATTATTGTATTGTTCCACGTATCTAAGAAAGCGTGCGATGTTTGCTTGATTTTACGAAAAAAAAAAAAAAACTGTTGCGATATAGTATTTGGATGTTTTGGTCTTCTTTTGGATGGGTCATTTCAGACTTGTCCTTGTTCTACTTAAAGCTACTCGATGTTTACATTTGATGCTCACTGTTCTACATATATTTCTAAAGCAAATTTTAATTATTTAAACATTTTATAAGTCTTTAATTTATTAATTAATATTTCTAATCAAATAAATTAAAAGTATTCTTTTCTATATTAAATTATTTTAGTATAATTAATAATTATAATGTAATTTGTTAGTGTAAATATTATCATACTAATATATTTGTATATTGAAAGAGTTTAATAAAAAAATATTTTTTAAATTATTTCTTTATTTTAGTTTTTAATTAAATAAAACTGGTGGGTGAGCTAAAATGAATAAACGAGTTAGTGACTACCTGCTTTTATGCCCCTGTTCAAATTTGATGTTACTTTAAACAAACATGTTAGGAGTGAAAATAAATTGAGAATGGATCTTTCCACTAGCGTCGTCCCATATTTTGTGCTTTTGTTTCTTTTTTTATCCAAGCTATAAATATAAGAAGCATTTCCCTAGTCTATGGGAGAAGGGATAAAAACTATTGAATTATTTAATAATTAAAAGTTAAATTATTATGATAATATTAAAAATTGATTATTATGTTGAGTTTATATTTATTTAATATAAAGATATTTATTAAAACAATTTTTGTCTTTAAGTATATATAAAAAAAATTCAGATTTAAAAATTAATATTAAAAAGATGTTGATTATAAATAACTTTAATTTTTTTATTGTAAATAGAAATATATAACAGGAAAACAATCCTTCTCATGTTCATATATATATATATATATATATATATATATATATATATATATATATATATATATATAAAAAAATATATAAATATATATAATTTATATTTTTTTATATATATATTTAT
>Ga0099824_1009378_pt1 | contig 12071 bp, 10 predicted proteins | sample SiratrowhiteBW_FD_76837 | JGI IMG/M metagenome (GOLD analysis project Ga0099824, IMG submission 76837) | Root nodule microbial communities of legume samples collected from California, USA - Siratro white BW | ecosystem: Host-associated > Plants > Roots > Nodule | place: USA: California... | reverse complement strand
TTATATATACATATATATATATATATATATATATATATATATATATATATATATATATATATATATATATATATATATATATATATATATATATATATATATACATGTGCGTGTGTGTATATACGTACATATATATATATGTATGTATATATATTGTGTGTGTATACCTGATTACTAAAAAACTCTTCTATGAAAATGAAAAGTTTGTATATCTCCGTGGAAAATCCAATTATTAGCAAATAGATCGAATCCTCTGAAATGTACTTGTAGTAATATTGCCTTGTGTTGGTCCTGAAAAAGTGATGATCATTTTAATGAAGAATTCAATGCCAGGATTTGCCACGGATTTGGAAGCTATAACTTGTGGCGTTATAACCAATGGAAATATTTAATAGGTGTGTATATCTTTCTGACTGAAACCTTCGTTTGGGAATGCACTGAAAATTGTTTAGTTGGGAAATGACAATTCCGTTTAGGCTACTGAATTTCTGGGATTCAAGTGATAACTATCCAGTTACCGTTAATCATAAGATCAAATAACAATTTAGTTTTTTCTTTATAAGGTTTAACACGATCTAATTAATATATATATATATATGCTAGTTTGTTAAGAGTGTTGAAAAACTTATTCAAGTTACTGAAATATCAAGCCTTGTTTGATAAGTTTTCTCATAAGTAAATAAATTTATCTCATAAGTTATAGTTATTTTACGTATATGTTGTTTTGAAAAAAGGAAAAATCATATAGCTTTTCATAAGAATACGTTTTAACTTAAACATAAGTTAATTTTTTTTATTTGTGGATGATTGATAAAACTACAATACCAATTTGTTTATAGTGATATTTTTACATACATTTCTATATTACAATAGTTTATTTCATTAATAAAAAGAAAATAAATTCTTTTTAATTTCATAAGTATTTATGAAAAATAATTTCTATACAAGAAAAAAATATAATGGTTTTTATTTTATGATATTTCACTACAAGAAAAAAACTATTTAGAGATCAATTTTTAGCTATCAAATAAAATGATTGTTAATTGTGACTAAAATAATTACCGAATTAGGTTTTGATTGCTAAATAACTACAAAATAAAAGTAATGATTGAATTTAGTGACTAATTAAGTTAAGATAACATTATCTACCAAGATTTTAGCCACTTATACTATTAGATTCTAAATTAGTCTCTAATTTATTATTAGAGACTAATTTAGAATCTAATGGTATAGTGACTAGAATCTTAGTAGCTAATATTAGATACCAATTATTTTGAGTTAATTGGTTACTAAATTCAATCATTACTTTTATTCTGTAGTTATTTAGTAACCAAAATCTAATTTGATAATTATTTTGGTCACAATTAGCAACTATTTTATTTTGTAGCTAAATATTGGTCTCTAAATAGTTTTTTCTTGTAGTGTTTACATAAGAGAAGAAAAATACTACTATAATAGATTATATATAGAGAGAGAGGTAATTAAGTTACACTAATACAAATAGAACTTTTAATAATGATTACAATAGTCTTTCAAAAGATCTTTAATATATTTTTTATTGATAAAAGAATAAATTAATATGAAGCACAAAGAAATACTTCAATCCATTTAATGAAAATCAAACAAGGTTTGGTTAATACATAAATAGTGATGTTGGTAATACATTATTTGTTTCTCATATATTTGACTCTAACTCTAAGTAATACATGTATGTCATTAAACTCACATCGCTACTCTTTACATTGATCTAAAATTGTGTAGTTTCTCTTATTTATATTGATGGTACCATCTAAGAGTCTACTACATTAACATTGATGTGATCATGAACTGATATTGTTGTAGTGACACTAGTCTTTTACTCATCCTCCATAAGCTCTTTCATGTAGTTGACCAATTAGGTTTGGTTGTTTTTTTCTCATCACCGCTGCCCAATTTTAGTTTGTTGTCATCTTGCGTTCCACTAGTAAATTACTGCGAACTTGGCAGTCATTGCAAGTCTAGTTTCTTTGCTCTTGGAACTTGTATTAACATAAACATGTTGCAAATACAATGTCAGATCTATTAAATCTTAGTCAGACCCTACAGAATTTTCTATTACCAATTTGGTCCTGTTATGGATGTGCTTGCTCCAATTCTATGTTAAATTATTTCCTCCAAACCAATCAGTCTTAAAGTTGTACTATTTGGCTGCAATCTTTTTGGCTTTTCCTATGTTTATGATAACCCTTAATATGTGCTACACCATTAGTCACGTGATACTATAGTGTAGTTCACACCAAATCTAACTAGTTTATTACAACCGATTCTCAAGGTGAGCGTCTCCTCCCTATTTTAGAATTCCTATGAGTTTCATTGTTGTGTTTACTCGCATAATTCAAAAATGTAGTTCAACCAATTACAGTTTATATGACAATGTTTTCAAGCGTCGTACTAGGCTAAGGCACCATTCAAGATAAGAGAACATCACACCTGGTTTCTTGTTCTTCATCCATGTCCATGTACTCAGTTGAGTTATACACCAGATTTCTTCACAATCTATCTTACCTTGCCGAAAAATAGATTTGTTTCTTTGGTTCCAAATTCCCCAAATAATAACTACTCGCATCCATTTTCATATTAGATTATGACTTACAGTTAAATCCAAGATATGAAATTGTTAGAAACCTTTGGAAGGTTATAATCCGCTAAATTAATACCCAACCATCTATCACATGTTTCCTATATTACCCTAGTTATTTTGCAACCAAAAAATAGATGGTTGATTGTCTCGTCACCCTCTTTACAAAATTCACACATTGTGTTACCAAGCCCTGTCTCATTATTGAATAAATTAGTCTTAATTGGAATTTTGCCTAGGAGAACTTTCCAACCTACATCTAGACACTAGAGTGTGTTTTCCTAAAAAAAAATACCTACATAAGTTATTATTTTCCCCTCTTAATACTTTATAACACCCCACAGGTTGACTTTACCGTATAAACTTCATCATCTTCCTTTTTCCAAAGCTATGTATCAATAGTTCCATTTATAGGAGCTTTGCCACCTATGATTGCATGAGAACTTGTTCATGTTCACATTCCCACACCATTATTTCTCGTCTCCATAAAATTTTCTAGCCCCTAAAACCTTTCCCCCATTCCCCTATCTCCCCTATTGTTTTATCTTTCAAATATGATAGGGCATATAATCTCAGGAATAGTTGATACAATGCCCTACCACCTACTCAGAAATCCTCCCAAAACTTTATCTTATAAGTTATCCCTATTTTTCACACAATACAATTGTCAAACCAACTTTTTTGGTGGTCATCCTCACAAACTTTGCATAAGTCTTTCCACCACCATGATTTTTTCTTATCTGCAGTACTTAGTTTAAGGTTCCTCCATGTATCATATTTTGAGTGGATAATATCTTTTCACAACCCCTTCTCTTTTGCTCCTAATCTCCACTTCCATTTAGCCAATAGAGCTTTATTAAATTTTTCACTGTTTTCTATACACAACCCTTCTCTTTTTTTAAAACTTGTACGATGTTTTCCACCTAATCCAAGCTACCTTCTTTCCCTCTACTCTCCAACCCCAAAGGAATTTCCTCTGAACTTTTGTAATCTCTATGCAAATATCCTTTTGTGCTTTAAAAAAGACAAGTAAAATAGTGATAAAGTTGAAATCACTGACTTAATTAAACACACTCGCCCAGTAAAAGACATCAGTCTTCCCTTCCAACTATTAAGCTTATTCCTTACTTTTTCCACCACCTCCTTCCAAAAGGTTTTTTCTTTTGGGTTTCCCCCTATTAGCATACCTAGGTACTTTGAATGGGATTGACATAAAGCTACAATTAAGAATAGATGCGTAATTATCCATTACATCCCTTTCAATTCCAACCCCTCCTATCTTAGTTTTATGAAAATTGATCATTATCCCCAATGCCAATGCAAAACATCTCAGTATAGTTTTAATTACCTTGATATTTTTTGCTTTAGCCTCACACAAGAATAATGTATGTTCTACAAATTGAAGTAAGTTAACTAATACTTCTCCTTTTCCAATCCTAACACCTTGACATTTTGTTTCTTTGTCCCTTGTCTAACCAACCCTACCAATCCCTCTACAACTATCAAAAGCTGGAATTGGGTTACTGGGTCACCTTGCCTTAACCCTTTAGAAGGCTTTATTTCTTGTGTTGGACTCTCAGTTACCAACACTGAGACCATTGATGACTCCACGCATGCCTTTATCCTTCCTATCCATTTACTACAAAAACCTAAATTACCCATCATGTAATACATAAACTGTCTGTCTACTAAGTCATAGGCTTTCTCGTTGTCCACTTTCACTATTACAATGCTTTTTCTTATCTCTTATTTTCTCTTCCACAACTTCAATTGTCACTAAGATGCTATCAAGCATTTCTCTCCCCCTGAGAAATGTTGATTGTATACAATCTATTACAGGAATAATATTTTCAACCTATTTAACAATACCTTGGATATGATCTTATTCACGCTACAAAGCTAGAAAATCGGTCTAAAGTCGTCCAATCTTACAGGGTTATCTTTCTTAGGGTTATCTTTCTTAGGTACTATACTTATGAAGGAAGCATTTACAACCCCTAAGAATTTTTCCAAAATCTTGAAAATTCTTTATTGCTCTAATTATCTTCCTTTACAGTTTCCCAATAATTCTTTATGAAGTGGAAATTAAAGCCATAAGGCCCTGGACTTTTAGAACACCCACATCAAAGATTGTTACCTTAATTTATACCTCATCTACAAAACTCACAAGCATACTATTATCTAAATCTATTATTGTTGGAAAATTTATGTTATCTAGCTTAATTATGCTAGATTCAGTGGCACATAATCTGTTATCAAAGTAATCTTTTATTGCTTTTATTACCTTCCCCGGATTCTCACACCAACTATCATGTATAACCATACCTTTTAGTTCACTTTTCAACCTTCTCCATGCAATCCTAACATTGAAGTACTTGGTATTAATATCTCATTGTTATATCCACTTGATTTAAGAATAGATATCTCTTTAACTGTCAATTTAAGCTCGTTTAACAACTTCATCTATTCTAACTTATTTTTATCCTTTAGGTTACTTTCATTATCCATGTCATCTATATGTTGTATCCTTCTAAGAATCTGCTACTTATTTTTGTTAACCATTCCAAATACATTTTTATTCCAAACTTTTATGTCCCTCTTCAAAGTTTTCAACTTTAGCATCAACACCAACATATTATTCCCTATCTCTGAATATGAGTTCCACCAATTCCTTATGAACTCAATAAAACTAGAAGTTGATGTGTAGGTATTCAAGGACCTAAACGGTTTTGGCCTCCAATCTAATAAAGTTGACTTAAGCACTAATACATAGTGGTTTTAGACTATCTGGTCCTAACATATTACTTGCACTCTGGCCAGTGTTCTGCCCATTCCAAGGTTATCATGATTCTATCTAACCTACTCTTGGTTGTCCTGTTAAGCCTATACCATGTGTATTTCCCTCCAAATATTGGCACATCAAAGATCTCAATCTTTTTTATATACTCGTTGAATATTCTAATTTATCTTTTAATGCTTCCTACAAAATTAACCCCTTTCCTTTCATTGAGTTTTCTAATAGCATTGAAATCTTCTAAAATGCATCACTGTGTACAAGTTTACTGCATTTTTAGTTGCACAATTTCTTCCCACATTGTCTCTTTGCGGTTTATATCACAAGAGGAATAGACAATGACAATACATTTCGATACCTTTTCATTACTATCGCTCCTAATATAATTTCCTACCACTGTTATGTACCCTTCACCCATTCTCTAGTCCTCACATATGAATTTATCCCTACTTCACACAGTTAAGATTTCCCATGAGTCATTTATAATCTCTCTATTTATCCTTACGCCACACAGTTAAAATTTTCCATGAGTCATTTATAGTCTCTCTATGACTCCACTTTACATTGTTATCCCATATCTAGTTCCTTTAGTTATTTCCACCTCACCCCTCACCCCCTAGCCCTTTAATATTTATACTTATAATTATCATTAATCACAATTTCTTCTCCCCCCGTCTCTAACAATTTTTATTAATTTTTTTATGTCCTCCATCTCATCATATTTTCTCAATATCTCTTCCTCTTTCCCTAACAAAGTAACTCCTATCTCTTTTGGTAGTCACCACGGATTAATAGTTTCATTATTGGCCTTCTTCTCCCAATACAAACTATTACAATTTGTCATATCAGTATTAGAAATAGAGTTGCATAAAGTTTCTTCTCTCGATACAAACGATTACAATTTTAATGTCCTACTACTTCCTGACTGTGTTGGTTGCGTCAGGGCTTGCTTGACTTTCCCACCCAAAAGGTTCTTTTACACCTTGCATGTATAATTAAAGTCCAAAATAATCTTGAATGAATATATGAATTACTAAAAAGGATAAATAAAGTGTTATAAAAGCTATATTATACTTTGTTGTGTACTTTAAAATATTATAAACATTTACAAAACTATTATATATTTATATATAACTAATAGTTGTCAATGATGCATTCATCGAAAAATAGTTATTACAATATATTTAGATAATTGATCATAAAATTGTCTTATTCAAGTATAATAATGAAGCAAAATAAATTTATTTCCTCTCTTTGACTAAATTATTAGTGATGTACACTTGTGTTTCTATTTTTTTATTATCTCGTTTTTCTCCTCAAACAACATAATTCAAATATATATATATCAAGTCTAGTAAATTATTTAAATTGTGCTTGTGTATCCGTAATGAATGAATATTTTAAAAAACTTACGTCGTCGTAACTGCATGATGGATATACTTAGCTTCTGGTTGCCTAATGGAATCTCTAATGCATTAGACATGTGAATATAAAATGGGACGTTCTTGCCAAAAAATAGTATTGTGTCCCATGGCTCTTGTGCTAGGTTTGTACCTATGACTATAACAACCTATAATGCAATTATATGATCGATAATAAATAATTGTTTCTTCTTTTCTACAGGAAGCTTTATCCAACGTTTATGCTTATAAACAATAATATAAAATTAGTGAGGATATAAAATATTTCAAATATAAAAACATTAATGTTGAACTGAAGCTTTGATGTTAGTCTAAGGAAGTTTCTAGGTTAAACAATGAAGGTCTTGTATTTGTGTCATAATAATAACCTTAGATATCATAGGTTAAACAATGAAGGTCTTGTATTTTTGTCATAATAATAACCTTAGATATCATCACAAAAAGTGTGATATCACCATTATGAACCCAATGTCATGTCCAAATGTATTAACAACACAACGTCTTTTACTGTTGACTTTAATTATAAGAATGAACTAGAATTTTATCAAATATATGAAATATAGCTTAAAAACTACATAATAATAAACTATTAAAAAGTGATTAATTTTTCTAAATTATCCAATTAGACAATTCAAGATTTAATTCAGTGATCAATATTTCATCTTCTTATTTTTTATATAAAAAAAATATAGAAACATTTCCAGTTAATGGTGTAGAAGTCTTTATATTGAATCCCAAATAAGAAACTGAGATTCACTTAAAATATAAACGTTTCAAAATATTAAAAATTCAATTTGTTGGGGATCAAATACTCTGAGTTCAATCAATAAATATCAATTTAAATAATATTGTATGTCACAATTATACATTATGCACATTTTCATAATATTCCTAAAATACAAAATTAATATATAATTATATTTCAAATTATTTCTAATATAACTAAATAACTTAACAATTAAACTTAACGTATAAAAATAATAACAACTATTAACTTATAAAATTAAATAACTTTTAAATATGTGTATCTAACATATAAAGTAATTATATTTCTATCGTAATTAAATACTTAAAAATGAAACTTATTATATATAACTAAATAACAACTCTTTATTATTATTATTATTATTATATATATATATATATATATATATATATATTTAATAAAATATAATTTAAAATATTAAAAAACTGTTAACTTGGTAATACAAATTGGAGAAAGGATCGAGATCCTTGGAATGACCCAAGGAAGAAAGAGAAAAGACCTACGGGAGAAGGCCTTCCTAAACAGTGAAACATGAGAAAAAAATATGATAAGAAAAGTATGACGGTAAGGAGAAGAAAGAAACTGATGCGAACAAAATAGAAACTAAGAGAAAAATTGACGCGAAGTTGATTTAATTTAAGACTTCCGGCGATTTCTTGATCAACTGTCATTTTCCCTTTCTACGATGATTCTTTAGCCCATCGTCATTATATGTGACTTTTATCGATAGTTCCTTCATTAACTGTCGTTGTTTCCTGATTTCGTAATGGTTCTTTCGCCAACTGATTTCGTGATGATTCTTTTGGCCAATTATAATAGTACAGTTTACTTTAAAAAGAAAGTCACCATATCTTTTTCAATCACAACTCCTACGTAACTTTCATCGAAAAATGTCATTTTTTACTAGAATTATTTAAAAATAGTTTTAAAAAACACTTATAATTTTAATTATTTATTTTATTAAAATTTACAAATTTTAAATGTCAATTAATTCTAATCATAACTATAAAAAAAGTAACTTTATCCTTTTCAATATATATATATATATATATATTCTTCTTTCGCACTTTTATCTAGTCTTATATAATATTAGACCTTATTCAAAACTTTAATTTCTAAAGTCCTAATATTTGAAGAGTTGTATTTCTAGAAAAGAAAGAACTAACGAAGGAGATGTTTGAGGAGAATGATGAGTTAACAAGTCAATAGGGTCATCGTAGAAAAATTAGGAAAAATTAGGTAAACAATCATGATGAAGTGCTGTAATGCAATGCACAAAGGGAAAATAGTAACTTGTTCAAGTCTTCTTGGAGTGTGAAAACACTCCCTAATTAACACGCATGCTAGACAAATGTTCTTAAATATAATTCTAACTAAGATTGATTTAGTCAAGAGAGGTTTAGGGTTTGATAACACAATGTATGAATTATGTAAAGAGGTTGAGGAGACAACTAATAATCTATTAATGATTGAACTTGAACAATTTAATTAGTGATAATATATGTTGTGCATTTAGATACATCATGATGAGTGAAAATATATATACACTTTTGAATTCTACTTTAGTCCTTTGATGTAGAATTTTGGATACATACACCAATCAGAATATGCAAAGTTTACTTTTGAAATTTTATTCCTAATCCAAGTTCATACTTTTTAGTTAAGCATACCAAAAATCTCCTCATCATCCCTTTTACCATTTCTAAACAAAACCAAATTCTTTGTTCCCAAATATAAGTGATAACTTTCATCCACATCACGTTCCACATGTTACTCTTTCTATTTTACAGTTTAAGCAATCTAAATGGATAAACATGTTAGGTGATGGAAGACCCTTTAGCAAATGACCTATTACTAGAACAATGGTCAGAATGATATAATATAAGAAGAGTGGAATTAAGCTAAACTCAGCAAAGTAAATTCTTATCAACATAGACCAATCTTCGATTAGGAACTTTTTCTTTTAAGTCATGTAGTAGGCCTCAACATATATCTTTTGGGTCATGTATTTGACCATCGGTAACTTATATTTTGGTCTTTAATCAAAGTAATGTGTGGAGTCTTTTTGAGAGTCTCAAGTGAGTTTGTTCAAGTCCAAGCAAAACTAGATGCCTAAAGAAGCAAGGAGCGTACAAATGCATGAAGAGCAAGGGGAGCATGATGGTACATGACAGCTCATAAACGATGAGGATTGGAGCTAGAGGCATAAAAGGCATGGCTTAGACTGGTGTGCTCTTATCGGAGAGTTTAGAATTAGGGTTTTAAATTTTTAAAATTCAAATTCAGACTTCACTCCAATTTTGGTCAGCAGCCATACACACTATAAATAAGTGTGTTCGTAAAAATTGAAGCCTAACTTGTTCTTGGTTCTCCCATCTTAGCGGTGTTTAGTCTAGAAACCTAATTAAAAAGTTTACCTCGCCTCTTCTTTCATTCTCCATGGAATCACTTCATCAATCCACTGCTTATTCACTTCTTTTCACCTTTCGAAAACCAATTCGGAGTTTTGTTACAGATTACTGATGTTACTGATGATAGTGATGTCCACTTATTACATAGATATTGATGTTTTGCCATAAAAAAATAAATAATTGATTCATGCGTATCTTCACACATAATACATAAATAGTCTTATAATTGTACCTTTCTAAGTCCAAGTTATATCTTTTATTGGCACACTATCAATCTCATTTTCTAAGTAAAGAGTACGGCAAGTCGTATTGCCTTTTATGTGTTGTGAGAAACACATTGAAAGTTAAATATCGAGAAGTTATGCATAAAAAACAAAAGCGAAGAGAGCTTCACTCACTTTATACTAAATCAATGAAGACATTATAAAAGAATCTGGAACAGTTGAAATTCTATGATGAAAGTGTTGCTCCACAAAATATATATGACAAATTACCTTGAAACGAGCGTAAGATAAGTTTTCCTGTAAATGAATTAAACTGCTCAAAAGTTTGTCCATATATAGGTTTTCTTATTCTTTAAACGAGGGTGACAAAACTCATATTATACTAAACTCTGTATGCTCAAACTGGAAACTAAAAAAAGAATAGGAATATAGTTATGTTCTTGGTTACCACCTTTATCAATTTCTTGTGTAATTTTTTTCTACCCCTAATAATTTATCCTTGTCATTTATTATCCGAATCACATTTAAGTTTTTGACATATAGTTATTTTTTTTAATCTTTTTTAATTTGAACTTTTATTTATGATTCATTGTTTTAGTTCAACTTTATAATTTATCATCTAATTAACATTTCGTAACCTCTTTCTATATTTCTACTAAGTTCATCCTAATATGATATGATTCAATATATTTTATGATTACTATGCTATCAAATACTATTGCTCTTACTGAAAATGAATTAGAATCTTTTAAGGTGGAATAGGATTTGACTTTAAGGAAGTTGGACCTTGTCTGAGTAGTATCTCCGTTGATAATAGTTATTGAGCTTTGTTAATGAGACACCGAGTAGAGATTCACCTACAGAAGATTCTCCGACGACACTCAAATTAGTAAGAGTATAAAAATAATATAAGTAAATAAATATAAGATTAATTAGATACTTCCTGAGATATTGATCTCTATTTATAAGAGCTGAGTTATTCCTAATAAATAGAGATCAGTATCTTAAGAAGTACTCACTCAATCTTATATTTATTCACTTATATTATTTTTATATTTTTACTGACTTGAATATTGAAGAATCTTTTGCAGGTGGATCTTCATTTGTTTCATTAACAAAACTCGACAATAGTTCGACAACTATTATCAAGGGAGATACTACTCGGTCAAAGTTCAACTTCCTCAAAATCAATCATATTCTATTTCGAAAGGTTCTAGTCCATTTTTTATAAAAACTCATTTTTTACTAAACTTTATTTTATAGTACATATAGTATTCTCTTTACGGTTATGATGTTCTGAATATAATGGATAAATTATACATTATAATGCATTTAAATAATCAAATATATGATAAAAAATAGTTATGATAATATTTTTATATGCTCTAGTTATATTGTAGATGGGTTTATCTTTGTCATTTAACTTTAAATTAATACATTTAAATTCAAAACCATGTTTGATTGCTAAAAGGAATTAAAAATAATAATATCATTTGTTTTATAAATTATCATGTATGGGTCTTAAATATTTTCATTGAAAACAAATAGGTACCCAATGTACTTGTTGCATATACAAAGTTTTATAAAATATACAATTTGATTAATTTTAAGTGTGTTAGTTTGTGTATAATATGTTGTGAGATATATTTGATTATTCTGTTAAGGCATAAAGGCTTAGCTGCAAGTCTATGTAACTGAAAAAAATTTACCCATTTTTTAATAAATAATATTAAATTTTGGTATACAACTAAAACTTCTACAAAATGAAAAGCTAGTATTTCACTGATGAAGTCTTGATTTTCATCATTGAATTTTTAATTAACTATAATATATATATA
>Ga0099824_1009375_pt1 | contig 12076 bp, 8 predicted proteins | sample SiratrowhiteBW_FD_76837 | JGI IMG/M metagenome (GOLD analysis project Ga0099824, IMG submission 76837) | Root nodule microbial communities of legume samples collected from California, USA - Siratro white BW | ecosystem: Host-associated > Plants > Roots > Nodule | place: USA: California... | reverse complement strand
TATATATATATATATATATATATATATATATACTATGAGTGAGTAGGGATATCTCATTCTAATAGTAAGTGTAATGACCTATTCTTAATTTGAATTTTCCATTTTATTTCAAATTAATCATTCAATTAGGTCATAGATGCACACTTAATTCTCTGGTAGCAAATGATAGTATTGCATTAATGCATCTATTCTTTATTAATATATGTTTAATAATTAATTGAAGATGAATAATAATATTATAAAATTTTCCTTACGAGATATTCCAAATTTAGAAAAAAATAATTTTTACAAAAAATCCTACTTTATTTTAGAAACCATATACATTTTAATTAAATATAATTACTGTAAATTTTAATGATAATAATATTATAATTAAATATGTTTGGATATACTTATTTATAACATTGACATTATAATTGATATTATTTACAATTATTAAATATAAAAGTTTAATATGATGTTATGAATTTATTAAAACTTTAATGTTTCTAATATATATTTATATTTTAATTGATTTTTTAATAATCTTAATTTTAATTTTTTTAATAATTTATATTTTAATTGTTTAAAATATTCATTAGTTTTCATAAATAGTTGTATAATAAACAGTTATACAATTTTTTACTTAATTACGTTACGAGTATAGTAGTCGTTTACAAAAACTATGAAAAAAAATATACTATTTATTATTTAACAAAATATTGATAAAAATAATAATACTTTATATTTTAAATTAGAATGAATTAAAAATTCAATATATCTCTATTGTAATTTTGATGTTTTAGAGAACTATTAAAAAAACTATATTTGATTAAAAATAAATTTTAAATAAATATTTAAATATAATTATATTATTTAGAATACATATTGAATATAAATTTCAATAATAATTTTAATAAACTAATAACATTAGATTAAAATTTATTATAAATAAATAATCTCTCTCTCTCTCTCTCTCTCTCTCTATATATATATATATATATATATATTTAAATAAAGTAAAATATTTCATAAAAATGATTTTTTTAGAGTGTGGATATCTTATTAAGATAAAATTTTATTATGATTTTTTAGGAGAGATTTAATTGCAATTATAATCTAATTCTATAATTTCAGCAATAAATTCAAAATTAAGTAAAAAAATTAAAAAATAATAAGTACTCTAATTGTGCCATCATTTTTTTCTCATTCAAAGCAAACATAATGGTTCATGATCACAGTAGTGACCAGTAATTAGGGAGGGTAGATGGAATATAGACGGTTAATTTTGATCCATGAAACTCATAATACTGTAATTTTAATATACTATTAATATATCATTTAATTGCTAATAAAACTTACTTATAAGTAATAATAAAATCAATTACTTTTTTATTTAAGGTACATTTTATCCTGATAAATAAATTAATATTTTTATTAACAATTGAATGATATATTAATACGAAAAATAAAGTCTTCAATTTCCTAATAATTTTATATTCGCATAATTGTTAGATATCATATATTATAAGTTAGTGGACTTTGTTTAACCGAGAATAACTACAGAAGTCTCATTTGTACGGTTTGTGTTCAATCCACGTGTTACCTAATTCGAAACATGTTATTAAATTACTTACCTAAAAATTATTGAAAACGATACCATGTTATTTGTAATGGTGAAAAGGAAATTCACATCTAGTTTCCACTTTCTTCTAAACCTAATAATTATGCTTTTATTGCTGTAAACAATGTATTAATTTATTTTAATCTCATCTTCTCATTATTTATTCAGTGGCATGTTTACCTTTTGTACCTGCAATAACTATCTCTATATATAATTGTGGTATGATTGTCATTTTCGAAGAACATCTTTTCCAAATTTTAAAAAAGGAAAGAACCAGATCGATCTAGAAAGGGTACCCACAGGATTGTGATTTGCACGACAAAGTTAATCAGATTAATTCCACCACATAATCATAGTAGTTAAGAATTTGCTTTACCACTTTATCACAATTATTTTTTGAACCCTTCCTTAATGATAATGCTAATATATTAAAACACTTTTGTTAGGGACAATAGATATTCCACACGTTATACTCCTCCCAAACTTCCTTCCAAATATGTGAACTCGAATTGACAACACCAACTTGACCTTCAAAATCAAATTAAAATATCTCCCAAATGCCTATGCGAAAACCATTCAAAACATGCTTAGTGTGTTATTAATTAAACGGTAGTTAATTAATTAACAAAGAAACATATCTCACGCAAGTTCACAATATCTTAATATAATCGAAGAGATAAAAACCACATCGGATTGTTGTAAAAAAAAATCATTTAACGTAAGACTAAATCTATTAATTTCCTGTGAGAAAAAGTAAACGATGCAAGTGAATCGTATCTTTACTTGCAGTTGGGGAATTTTTTTGTTATGGTATGATAAAATAATAAATAGATGATGGCACTTTGCGTTGCTTAGGTGTGGCACGAAGTTTTGGGATAAGATTTGGTTTTGAGAGAACCAACCACAGACTTTGCGTCAGAAAACTGCTTGTTCAAAATTGTGTGTAGAAAACAAATTATTTTTCAAAAATGAGATGGATTGTAATTATTTTTGTTGAAGTTGTGAAGGGATTATTGGTTGTCTCTACGTTGCAAATTGAGTGGGTAGTCACCATTTGGAAGAGTATGTGTGGACATGGTGCATTCCCCCTTGAAAGTCGCAAAGTTATCGAATGGAGTGGACAAAAAGGACATTGAGTTTTTTTGGGTATGTGACCCTTATCTACTCAGAATGATTCCATTCATGGTGGTTACTTGTTTGTATTTATCACATCAGATAGGTTCAATAAATTCTGGTCGAGTCTCAGACAATTCTTAACCAATTCCCAATTCCCAATTCCCAATTCGATTATGAATGGTTCCATTGGATTAACTTTGGAGTGTAATTTCATGTGTGAAAGCGACCTAAATTTGCATTGAATTTGATTGGGTTAGGTTTATACAAATTCAATTCATGTGTGACTAATCAAGGATGGTTCAAGATGACAACATTTGACAAATGTAAAACAAAGAAATATCTTGTTTTACACAACTTTGTTTTGGTATATGGTTCGTGTAAGAAAAGGCAACTATTTATATATATATACACTACTAGTGGTAGTAGTAATCTTAAACGTGTCAGAGTTCTTACATGTTTTTAAGATAAACAAACCCATTGAATTATTATATGGTATGGTTATTGATTATGATAGGTGGTTCTAGAAGATTCTTGTGCAAATTATTGTGGAATGGTTATGTGCTGATAAAATCCAGAGTGTTAAGAGCGTAAGCTCATGAAATTGTTGTACAAGTTCACATTCACAAACTCCTGGCACATCGAAATTGCTTTCAATCTGTGATGATGATTGTAGAAAATTGGATATTCTCTTTTGTACCTTTTGGATCCTTCCTTTTGACCCCACATCTTCAAAGCATATTTTGGATCTGTGTAAGGCTATTCAGTTTCTAGGGTTTACCGTTTTTTCTTCCTTCCTTCCCATCTGTTTGTCACTTCTTACATTACATTACCAGATGTTACTCATTCTGTGTTTTAAATTTTCATTTAATTAGGTTAGGTTTCATTATTATTATTATCATCATCATGGTTAGGTGTATCTGATATGACTATTCTTTTCCTTTTTAGGATATGAAAAAATTATTGAAAATTTTCCACCACTTTCGATTCTCTTTTTTGCTTATGGCGTTCTTTGAATCTTAAGGGTGGCTGCCAAAAGCTTGGTGTAGAGTTAAATTTGATACTGAGATGTTTTTCATAGATACTGAAAGAGGAGGGTTGTGTTTTTTTATGGGCCTGTATTCTAGGAAATAAACTTTTGAGATTTGATCAGGGCTTGTGAGAAGAGAAATTTGCCTTGCCCTTAAAAGGGCTTTTAATTCCTGCACTCCGTGATTACTAACTACACCCTCATACTTCAGTTAAAAGCCTAAATACCTTCTCTCACTGTACCGTGTACCATGTCGCCGCTGCTGCAGTCAAGGCCTCCTCACCCCTGTACTTTTTGGAGGAGAAAAAAAAAGTAAAATGATAAATTTAATTCGAAACTTATTCTAAAAATAACTCATTTTTAAAAAAATTATTCTGAATATTCTATTCTAAAAAACTTATTTTAAAAATTATTTCATACATTTTAAAAACTTGTTCTAAAAATCCTGACTTAAAAAGTTAAATATAAAAAAGAGTTTATATATAAATTTTTTTCTAAATTTTTTTGTTCCAAAATACATTTTTTCGTTCTAAAAAACTTATATTAGAAATTATATTTCAAAAATTTTATTATAGAAATTATGTTATGAAAATTTTAAAATACTTCTTCTAATTTTTTTGGGGGGGAAGATAATATAGAAATGACGTATACTAAAGATAAACTAGTTATTTTCAAAATTATGAGGTGCAGTTAAAAATTGAGATCTTAGGAAGAAAAGGCTTAAATAGTCAGTCATCAGCCGGTTTCTATGGAACAAATTCTTATTTTGAGTTTAATTTCCTTCCTAATTTTTTCTTTTGACTTATATTTTCAATTTCTGAAAATACATATTTGAACTTTTCTTTTTGACTTATAGGCATTTCGATTGTCTTCCACAGTCTCTATAGCAATATGTCAACCATTCATAATCAATTATATTAATATTTTTATTATTCTCGGTTTTTTTTATTATCGATTAAGGAAAATTAATAGATAAAATAATTATTGTAAAGATAGTACCGTTCCGGAGGAATCAAACTCAACACTACAATCCTCATACTTAAGGATCACTTTTGCTTAATATACAATTTATTGGATATAGTTAATCTTGAAGTAGTAAAAGAGGAACGAAAATATTGTATTTTTTAAATAGTTTTTGAAAGTAAAATAATATTATTTTATGGAGAATATTGTTAGATTTTTCTCTTAATTTGATTAATATATTACTAACTTAATTTTGAATGTATAAAATAGACAAATAATTTTTTTAATTTAAAAAAAAATAATATTTGATTACAAAATTGAAAAATTTAATAAGATCAAATAAATGATTAAATTTAAATGAAAAGTTAGCATATTAGTTGATAAAAATTAAAATATAATTGATATAAGGATAAAGTATAGCTATTATATGATAGCAAAGAAAGATAAAAAAAATGTTTTTATATATTTAAATGCAAAATATTTGTAATTTTTTTATTCTTAACAGTAAAATATAACAAATGTTATCATGTAGTTAGATACAAAATATATTGTAATTTTATGATTATCATTTGTTACACACACAAAAAAAAAAATGGTTATATACCTAGTTACCAAATATTGTGATGAATTTTTTTTTTTCTTTACAATATTACATGTATAATACACACCTATTACTCTATCTTCTTTCTCTCATAGAATATGAATATTAAAATATTTTAAGAGACACCTCTGTCGTTTTATTACTATTATTATTTCATATCAAAATAGTGGAGTAGTACGTAAAGAATTTTTATATTTTGAAAGTTTATGAAGAAGTACATATATATGTATTTTATTTTATTTATATATTTTAGATATGTAATAGATGTGCTATAAATTCGACTTTTTTTTGTTTGTAATGAAGCTAATATGGTATTCAATAATTTGAGACTAAGAACAATGATAAATGTATCTGAAAAGATAAATTTGTAAAAAGAGAAAATTAAGTACAAGTTAACTTGATGAAAATATGATATGTTAAAACTAATAAAAAAGATGTTGAGTGAGTAAGACTGATCTTTTTTTTTAAGAAGTAAGGTACTAAAAATATACATGAATGTCATGTACAAAAATAAACTAACCTGACTTCCACATTGTTAGTTAAGAGTGATAAGTAAAGCTCAAAACTAAAATATCAAATTTAGTTTATAAGAAAATTAATTTTAATTTTTTTGTTCTAATTTTTTTATAGAGAAGCTTAACAAACAAATTTCTAATTAATTTGTTCTAAGTTAATCTTAGCTTCAAAGAAATTCATTTAATTTTTTTAAATACTTGTGGAAAAACTTTTTCATATAAATTATAAGATATAAGATTAGCTTTCTGAAGAAGTTTATACGCAAATCTTTTTACAAAATAACTCATTATTATTATTATTATTTTAAAGCTAATTTTAATTTATAATTTATTCTTTCCTTAAAATGTTAATCTGAAAACTTTTTTTAATAAGATATTTTACAAAAGACTAGTCTATGTGGCGTAGCTTATCTTAATTATACAATCTGAACTAATTACACCTAAAAAAGGGGAAAGTTAATTAAGTATTGTCTAAAATTTCACAAAAGAAAGAGTGGGTGAGAAGAGTAAAAAGGAGAGTTTGCATGTAGCAAACCCTTTGTCGAGTACTAAATGCATTTTTAGCGTAACAAGATTCGACTCAAAGCCCAATCTCTATTGGGCCAATTCTTCCTGCACCTCTATAGATTTCTTTTGCATCTTATAAATATGAAAATTTCTATTTTATCTTTTTTAAATTATACAATTTAAAAGTTATTTTTAATTTTCAGATTATATAATTTAATTTTTTTAACTTCTAATAATATAATTTTTAAAAATTATTTTCAATTTTTGAATCATGCAATTTGAAAGTTGTTTTAAAGAAATACTTCCATTATACAATTCAGAAAAAGTAAATTTTAATATTTATAGGGGTGAACAAAATTCTTTGGAGGTGAAGAAAGAATTTGTCCCTTTATTGTTCCATAGGCCCAGCTTAAGTAATTTTCACTTTGCCAGAATCCACCAATTGAACATGCATGAAATTTATAGTCCAACTACAGGCTGCATTTATATCGCTAAAACTAAAGAGGGGAGAAAGTAGGTTTACTTAATGGCAGTTGTTTTGTACTTAATAAATTTTTGACAAATAATGTTTTTTTTTTAAATTGATTTATAAATATTTTGTTCTTCGTACACAAATAAGTAGAATAAAGTAAAAAGTACTTAACTTTTATCCTTCCTCATAAATATTAACCAACTTTTTCATAAATAATAATAAAAATTTAATAAATATTAAAAAATATCTATATTTTTTCAAGTAACATTAAATTAGTTATCACAAATTAAATATTTAAAAATAATACATTAAACTGAAATTTTAAAACTAATTATATTAAGTTGTAAATATGTTAACAGCATCCAACCTCTTTTTATTATTGTTAAAATATGACAAAGATGTTTATGCAAATGTGAAAAAAAGAAAAATTATTTAATGTGTAAATTTTAAAATAAAAATAATAAAGATATTATTGACATATTAAAAATTTTATAATTGCGTGGAGCATTTTGTATCGTGTAAGAAGCAACGGCTTTACTTAATATAGATAATTACACTCATACATAAATTTTTTAAAATTTTGTATTTATTTTATTTATTTATACATTATATTATTTTGGAAAAATACATACGTCTTATTTTATATATTATTACTACTTTTATTATTTTCTTTTATGTGGAATAATAAAAATTTTATAAATTAGGACTTTTGATAATAATTATATAGGTTAGATCACATTAAAGACAAATTTATATGTGGTTCTAGTTAAAAAAAAGGTAAATCAATTTTCAAAATTTGTAGACTTAAACATAAATTTCCCACATATTGCAACATGTGTGCTTAATTTGAAAGTGTAATTCAAAGTTAGATTGACATGAACACAACTTGAAAATGTGAACAAGACACACTACCAGTCATATAAATGTAGAAAAAACTATTACACCATAAACCAAAAATTTGTATATAAGAACTAATATTTGGACAAAGTTTTAGGTTACATTTAAAATAAAATAAAGACAATTTTTTTTTTCTGGGGTCATAGCCCCTTTTATATATATAACGTAGGTTCATCCCTGTTTATATATCTTTTTTATTCATCTTATTATAAATAAAGTTAGAAACTAGTCCACACACATGCACTTTCTATAAAAATATTATAAATCGTTCATTTTTTTCATCACACACAAAACCTTTTATTTTGCTTTAACGTCGTGAAACCACATATGCACTTCGCAAACGTTAAACCCCTCTATAATTGGTGAGGTCTTTTAAGCCGTAAACTCCATTTAGATATTTTGCTTTTACTATTTTTACAAGATTAATTATTGTTGAAAAAATAAAAACAGTTTTCTGAGTCTAGCCAGGCTCAAAGGGATTGACATCCTTATTCGTGTTCTTCTTCTATGGGTATGTTTTTTTTTTTTTTTTTTTTTTTTTTTTTTTTTTTCTTTTTTTTTTTTTTTTTTTTTTTTTTTTTGTTTTTTTTTTTTTTTTTTTTTTTTTTTTTCTCATTACTTCCTTTTTCTTTTTCTTTTTCGTTTTAAATTGGTGTAGCATAATATTGTAATGTAATGTATTGTAAAATTGAAGTGGACAAAACAAATTTTTTTTTTCTGGAGTTTCTTGAAAAGATTCCATTGATGAACACCTGAGAAAATGTGATGTATCTGCCAAGCTTATTTCTAATGGAATTTCCATTTTTACTATCACATTAATTTATTGTCCTTAAAAAAAAAAAACAATTAGGGAAAACTAATTGGCTTGCATAATGTTTTCACCTTAACTCGAAGGGGGGTTTTAGCGGGGAAAGGTTTTACTGGGCAATATGTTATCAATTGTTGAGCTAGTTTAAATTTTAGTTTTTTAAATTTATTGTTTTCTCTATATGCATTTAATTTAAAGGACGTTATATGGTAATTGTTCTTGATTTAAAAAATAATTTTTTCTTTAAATCTTAAAAGAATGAATGCAAGACAGAAAAATATCGATGAGTTTATTTTGCTATTTTTTTTTCTTCTCTTGGATATTTTTTTTTTTGAACAAATGTTATGTTTTACTTTTTCCTTGTAAACTGCATTAGAAAATTATCTCTTTTAATCTCTTTGAACGAGTGTTTTTTACATTAGCACAATAGACATTATTGTAATAGTTGAGTTTCTTTACACTTAATCGCAAAACATATTCTTTTGCTATCTTATAATCCCAAATTGCTACATATTCTTTTGTTATCTTCCAATCACATTACATATTATTTTACACCTTTGTTAAATTAAGTATTTCAAAACGGAAGTTACAATTTTGTATTTAGGAATATGATATAATTTTGGATGTGTTAGTTTGTAATCCTTGATGTATGTAACAGTACTAACAATTGTTCTTGTCACTTTTTTAAAGCCAATATTATAAAAATAGTTTGATGCATTTTCCAACATGGAGCTATTGTCAAATGAGGTAATATGTTTTTCTCATTCTTTATTTATAAATTAAGAAATCCCTCTAATGTAAATTACCAATTTTCTTTCACCACTCTTAGTTGATGATATATGAATAAACTTGGTTAGACACGAAATGATTATTTTTATTTATGCCTGAAAATATTTCCGAGAAACTCCACCAACATAGTTCCTTCATTAATTTTTTTCATCTCATTTTAGATAATTGATAATATATATTTCTCTATCACATATTAAAATAATGCATTTTATTCTCTAAGTTCTGGTTTTGTAATTTTAATATATTTTAATTATTATTAGAGAATGTGTTTGATAAGATGTGTTCAAAAGTATGTTATTAATCTTATTTGTTTACTCTCTTTTGTTTTTTCAAAAGATTTCACATTCAGATGATCATGGCTTAGTCCATTTGCCACCTGCATTGGATATAGCAGATAGATCTGTGAAGCTACTTAATACCCATCCGACTATGACAAATCATCATCATCATGGTCTTGGTCGTTCAATATTTTTGAAACAAACACGACATTATTATGGCCACCAATATTTTCGACGTAACTCTACCAATCATGCAAATGCATCGTCTTCACGTGGCAAGGGTATTCCTCACAATCTAAACAACATGCAAATGTGTACTTAATGATTATTGTTATGATGCACAAGGTGATAACAAAATTATTAGTATTGTTAAGGTTTGTGTCTATTTCAAAATGCTATATGTATATCTTGTTGGAAAAATCCGAGAGGGAAAGGAGAAATCTTAAATAATGAGAACTGAGCCAAAATTTACATATGATAATAACATCATATTCAATTCAAAATTTTAAGTCATTGCTCAACAATCTCATTTCTACTCAATATGGGACTTAAACTCACACTTGGATACCTAACAATCTTTCCTTCAAATGAGAGTCCCTTCCACGTTGGTACACTTTCTCTCAAACACACTTCACAAACTTTTCACTTGTACTGTTGTTCACACATTTACGGGACATGCTTGCCTGAAACCTCCTGAACCAAAATCCACATAAAGAAATGACACCGCCTTCAACCCAAAACCTTAAAACATTAAATTTATGAGTTTTATTTTTTATATGTTGCTCAACAATCTTATTTATACTCAATGTGAAGTTTAAACTCATATTTAGATACTTAACGGTTTAACTATAAGAAATGTTTATGTTAAACTTTGAAAATCAAGGCAAGAATGAATTTTTGGAAACCTTTATATATATTTCTAAAAACTATATTAATTTGGTATTAGCACTTTAGAAAATTGATTATTCAAGCTTTTGTTGTCAACTGTTAATTTTTTTTTTTTAGAATATAGAGAGAAATTGTTTTCAAGGCCAGAGAGAATTCCATCAAGCTGCTTAGGGATGGATGAAATATCATCAAATAAAGCAGAGATGGTTTGTGGGATCTGTGAGAAACTTCTGAGTCAAAAAATTAACTTTTTGGGAAATTCAATCTCTTCCAATGAGCTTTCAGTTGTGGCAGTTTTAGTATGTGGTCATGTTTTCCATGCAAATTGTTTGGAGCAAAGAACTAGATTTGAAGATCTACGTGATCCACCATGTCCCCTCTGTGCAGGTTTATTACAAGACCATGACAATAATGGTTCCAAGATCATATGAATGTTACAACTTGATGTCGATGACAGTGTTTTATGGAAGATATATAACAAAATTAATGTAAGATGAGTCATTTTGTTGCTAGCTGGTGAATTATGGTACCTTGTAAAATAATTCATAGAATTTGTCGATTAAGAGTAGTGTGTGTGATTTCTTTTAAAATTATTTTGTTTCAGAAAAATGCACTATATACACACACACACAAGAACTTAACACTTTTACTATTTTTTGACGATGTAGAAATTGTAAATATTCTAGAAATTCAAAGATATAATGGCTGAAACACTTCTTTAATTTCATTTATTCACGCCACCTGCTAAAGTTTTTCTGTGTGTTCTGAAAAACTACGTCTAAAAGAAAAAATCACTAAATTATAATTAACTTATGGATAATTTTTTTTTTGCATTTTATTATGGATTATTGCATGATTTTACATGTGCAAAGCATTATTGATTATATTGTTTCACTTTTTTTACATGAATATTGTTTCAAGACAATGATTTTACTGCCTTGTGTGAATCATCTTTTGGGATCTAGAAGAACTGGGTTTTGATTGAATAAAATTACTTCTGTTTTTGTTTTATAATTTGGTGTTATTTTTTCTTTTTTGGAATATATATATTGGTATGATAATGTTTTCATATTTATTCGAATCATGACTAGGAGACAATTGGATCCAGACCCTACCATACCAATGTATTTGTATGTTTGATATTTTTTTAAATAAATTGATTGACAAGTATATTTACATTTTTTTTTTAATTTTGTAAACGGATTTGATTAAAATTACTTTAATGTTAGTAAAAAAATATTTACGTGAATTGTGTTGGATGAAAAAAAAAGACATAATTTGGACAAACATATTTGATGATAATGACGTAAAAGTTATAAAGTTTTTTATGTGAATAATATTGGATCTAATGAGAGGTTTTATCTGAGAAAACAAATTATTAACATCTGATCATTCTGTTTGTTTTAACGAAAATTACTTTGATGTGAATAGAAGATTGCTTATACGAATTGTATTCTAAAGGAATATGCAATTTAGCCAAATAATATATATATATATATATATATATATATATATATATATATATATATATATATTTTAAAAAATTTATAATATTTATAAAATATATTTTTATATTTATATATAGTATATATATAATTTTATTATATATATA
>Ga0099824_1009370_pt1 | contig 12080 bp, 8 predicted proteins | sample SiratrowhiteBW_FD_76837 | JGI IMG/M metagenome (GOLD analysis project Ga0099824, IMG submission 76837) | Root nodule microbial communities of legume samples collected from California, USA - Siratro white BW | ecosystem: Host-associated > Plants > Roots > Nodule | place: USA: California... | reverse complement strand
TTCATATTTGTAAATTGTTTGAACCTTTGCAGATTGCATTCTAAGTTTCTTTAAAGATTTTGTATTCTCACATTGAAAAGCAAATTTGCGAAAAGATTTTAAAAGGGTTCAATTCACCCCCGCTCTTGAACTTAGGCCAAACACTTATTTTAACAGTTTTAATAATAAAAACCATAAAAAGGTATAAAATTTTAAAAGAAAAGAAAAATTAAAACATTTTTAAATAAAATGATAAAAATACAAAATTTTTAAAAAAGGGAAATATCAAACATCATTGATCAATTTCCAAAATCGTAACTATGTGAACCCTGATTTTCCATCTTGTATGAAAATACGTAGGGCCAAGGTCAATCCTTATCCGGCCCAACAAAAATAAAAAATAAAATATTTTTCTTTGTTGCTTGTTTGTTTATTGTTATTTTAGTTTGCATTTTTATATATACTTGTTTATTTTATTTGTTGTAATTGTGATTATATTGTGATTATGTTTGGAAAAAATAATATTTTAAAAAACCACACTTACTTCTTGCAGTTAATTAAAGGTACCGTCTTAGGACGGGCGTTGAGGGGTGATAATACTTTTCCCACACGTAACCAACTCCCGAATCTTGAATTTGGTTCGTAGACGTTTTATTTTTAGTTTTTTCTATGATTTTCCAATAATAAACTATAGTGGTAACTCTAAATCTCAATTTAAATATTTTCTAATAAAATTTTGATCGTCCCGTCGTGATCCCAGTTGCAACAATTATAGAACTAATTATGACATTTTCTTTTAACCACCACGTTAAAATCGTTACCACATACATGATTTTTGGTAGTGCTTATTAAAGAGACAATATAACCATTGTTACCCAATTGACTTATGGTCAATAGATTATATAGGAGTCCTTTAACATATAAAACATTTTTAATTGAAACAAGGGTAGAAAAACCAACGGTACATATTCTAGAGATCTTACCCTTTCTAGTGCCTCCAAAGGAAACTTTATCTCTGTTATGTCTTTTGAGGTTTAAGAACGAAAATCCTTTATTTGTTATGTGATACGAGTATCCACTATCTAGGAACCAACTAAATCCCTAAACACTTCCCATACAGCATATTTATAACATGAATTATGAGAATTTTAAGTACCCAAATTCACTCGGGTACCTTTCCATTAGATCTTGGAGACCTCCTCTCGTGTGTGCATTGACACTAGCATGTCCAACTTTTCAACAATAAAGTGGGAGCTAAAGCTTGGTTATGATCTTTCCTACTTTGGAGATCATACCTAGACTAGATTTATCATACGTGTGTTTGGAAGTTGAAAACAAAAGATTTAGAGCTTTGGAGATCTCATAAAATCTTTTCAAATCAAGCTTACAAGATGTTATTTTTGCTTCCAAACTTTTGTTTTTGACTACGTATGATGACATAGTCTATTCTAGAGCAAATGCTTTTTCATTTTGAAATTAAAATTTTACTTTAATTTTAGATATTGCTCAAATATTGAATTGTAGTTTTTGAGTAGATTCTCATAGAAGAGATCATTCTCATCAGATGATGAGCAAGATGAGTCATAAATAAAAAGAGAATCCTAGATAGGGTTGGAAAGTACCTCTTCATTTATGTCCACCATCAAACATAGATTTGCATGATCATCTAAGTTAGAGTCTGACCTAGAGTTTGAATCTTTCCACGTAGCCATTTCACTCTTCTTCTCAAATCTTGGCATCTTTTACACCTTTGGACACTTAGACTGCATGTGCCTTGGTTTCTTGCACTCAAAACAGATGATATAATGGGATTCTTCATACTTCTTCAAACGAAATGAACCTTCCTTTTTCTTGGGAGGAAACCTTCTATTTTATTGTTCTATACTTTTGAGTATCTGTGTAAATTTTCGAGACATCAAAGATATTTTTTCTTCGATTGAGCTATCAAACTCAACATTAGATATCTTCACTTCCTTCTCTTCTAGGGCTTTAAGGGGTCTAGTTCCTTCCATTGACAGGGGCAACCTTTATCTTTGCTTTGAGACCTCAATCTAATAAGGTTAATATTTCCTTTCGGCTTCTAATGTAAATAAGGAAGAAGAATAACTTGTTGAAGAAGGAGAAGAGGAGACAAAATTAAATACAAGAAACATGACAAATAAGAATAAAGAAGGAGATTCTATAAAGATTGACAAGAGGAAGATTCCAAGCTTTGGACTATGATATTAGAGGATTGTTTATAAGTATTTCTCTATTTTTAAGGGAATTTGAGAGCAGTTAGAACTTAATCGTTAACACTTGAAGGATCCTTGACCAAAATTCATTAGAGTTAGAAGTGACTTTTGGAGTTTCTAAACTATCACATGTATCTTTCATGTACACATGGGTTAGTTAGATTCTTCAACTTGACTCTTTAAGTGACACCACATGCACATCCCTCTCCAAGTCATCATTGTTTTTAATATGTAACTATTACGTTTTTCTAATTTCAATGAACTACCCATGTGCACTCCATAATTTCAACATGTTAAGATGTTCTAATCATGTTTAGTGCACATCCTCTAGATCATGGTAAACGGGCTTGAGCATCTACAAATAGAGCCTCTTGCCTAATGTAATTTTCACTTTGAACTGAATTTGAATTAACTATTGTATTTTACTTGTCTTCTTGTTATTTAAATAAATTAAAATGAGAGTATTCTCCTAGGTTCACCACCAAGGATTGTTCCTTGGAAGGGAAGGCCTATAGTGTCCAGTTTCACCCTTGAAATATGTGAAAATTTTTCTCACATCTTTTAAGTTCTTTTGCTACCATGGCGAGCCTTGGAGTGTCTCCCACCAATCACTTGTTCTTCTTTTCTTCAACTTGAGAATATTTCTTTTAATATGAAGTTGAGAAAAAATTCATTGCAAATCCTTTTATGCGTGTTGAGAGACTTCACTTAAAATTTCCGTCTTCAACTATTCATTTGTTCATGCATGAATATAGAGGTGCATTAAATGTGCTATATGCATCATTAAATGTTTCTCTATTCTTTAAGCAACATCCTTATAGTTGGCATGACTTATCAGGCCTCAGTTAGAGAGCTTTCAACCAAATTGGAATAAAACATAGAATTGTACGAGACATATAACCTTTTCAGAGTTGTGGGCATATCAAAATGTGCATTGGTGTGAAGCAACTATAGTAAACCCTTTAAGAGATTTTTTCCATTGACATATGATGAATGAGATCTTCTTCGTAGATGTGAAGATGAGAACATTCTTTGCAACACAAAAATACACTCACAAGGATTTCCATTTGGTAAAACATTAACTTAAAGTATTGTGTGGATGCATTTGTCTCATAAATGAAACAAAGAGAACACATGTCTTGTATCATATGTTAAACTAAACACATTGCGTCTCACAACATTTGTCTTATATAAAACTTATGTCTTACAGATGAAGTGTTTTCATGATTATTGTTTTATAGTTTAACACTTAATCAAAATTCCAATATGTTTTGGATCATATTCTAACAATATTTTAAATATATGACACACTTCATGCTACCTTATAAATAAAGAACAAGTGGTTTAGAGACTCGTCGATTATTCCACACATGACACACATTCTTGTACCTATCTTTATCCCACTATTGCTCAAATGATCTCTCACTACTATAAATAAAGTGTTGAGTGGATGGTAAAGTCTTAACCCTTCAAAATATATCATAAATAAAGTGTTGAGTGGATGGTAAAGTCTTAACTCTTCAAAATATATCATAGAATTCAATTTCTTCTTCTCGAATTTTATTTTATAATTTTACCTAAAAATTGTTATATCAATATATACACACATAGATCTTCTATTAAACTACTTTCTCCTTTTAAGACTCTACTCTCAGTAGTTACCATTTTATCTTCTAACCAGTGCAAAACACTCTAAAAACAACATTAAAAAATAAAATATAAAATAAATAAAGAAAATTTGTTGTCTTGTATTTAAATTAATATAAAAGACAATAAAAATATTTTCTTTTGGCCTTACCCATCATCTTCTACGTAAATATTTTATTATCATTCATCTTCCCTCTTAGGAGACCCTTTTTTCTTAATTGTTATCATATCTACTATTTTTCTTTTTTTTTTATTTTTAGTCATTCAACCATAACAATGACAATTAGGTTGCATGTCAGCCTTTGATAATCCCATTTTTCTTAGAATAGTCATTGTCAATAGTCTTAATGTATATCATGAGGCGATCCTACAGTTTTGATTTATATTTTTATAATATGTTATAATACTTAGAAGACAAATACCTCCACATCAACATAGTTAGATTTAAATTTTAAAGCACGAATCCCAATTGATTATTACAATTTTTTAATCATTTTATTTCATTTATTTATCTTTATATATTTTATCTATTTATTATTTTTCTATATTTTATCTGTTTCAATGACTTACTTTCAATATTTTACCACTTTTTGTTTATTGGTTTCAACTATTTAATAGTTTATTTTACATGTTTTTCTATTTCTTTAATTAATTTCCTGCCTTTTCTATTTTAATATTTTCATTTTTAATTTTGGATACAATTTTAAACAAATTCAGTTTCATGTAAAATTTTCATTTCTGAATATATTTAAAAATATTTAATGAAATTAATTATATTTTTAGTATATTAAATTTTAAAAAAATGTGTTAAGTTTTTTATTTCGAAATATATATGGTTTATTTTGTTTCAAATAAGCATTTTCTTGACTTCCAGTTCTAATTTAATTTATACGTTGAGGTTATCTTTAATACTTATTATGTTAGTAGAAAAACATATGATAAATATTTCGCCGCCATGATTAAAAGAAAATTCTGAAAATAGTTTAGCACCAATTACCGTTAACAGAGTTTAAAAACTCAAGGACAAAAGGCAGAATAATTTCTTCCAAAGTCTACCATTTTTTTTAAAAAAATTGTCATAACCAATTTTAAATTTATATATCTATCATGATTTGTTAACTTAAAATCATTTTAAGGTTTTGATTAAGTCGATTAAAACTATTACCAATATACGTATTATTTGTATTTACTTTTACCTTTTATAGATTTTACAATTATATAAAGTATTAAAAATTCTATGGAAAGGAATATACAACTTTATGTCATTGAACAAATTATAAAAAATTGTGTTAGGAAATAAAAAATATTAAACTAAATTCTCTCATTACTTGAAGATGATACTAAAGAAATTCGGTATAAATGAATCATGATTCATAAAAAGAATTATAACTCTACCTAAATTCTTTTTTTTTTTTTTTTGTATATGTGTTGAACTTTTTTATGATATAGGAATCAAAACTACACTTAAGTTGCTAACACTTTCTTCCTTCCTCATCTCTTTTCTCCCATCATTTTCTTCACTGGTTTCTATTTTATCGTTTTTCACCTTTCATCTTTCAAAGTTGATGCACTTCATTTTTTTTTCTGCATCGTGTATCACGAATCTTGTTCAAATTTACTAATAGCTCAATATAAAACTCATCCCTCGGGTTCTACTTTGGATACCCTATGATAGCTCAATACACAGCATCATTCACGTGCTCTCTCTCTCTCTTAGTTTCATCGATAAAAAACAAAAGAATGATTTTTCTATCAATGTTAATACTTTTTTTTATCAATATACATTGGTTAAAATTATATTGATAAAGCATATTATGAAAAATATTTTATTTTCATTGCTTATTAAAAGGATATAATCTATTTTTTAGAATTCTTTTGTTATATAAATTTAATATACAGCTCATATGACTAAACTAACTTAGAAAACATTATTATTATTATTATTATTTTGAATTTAATTAATTTTTTTTGTTGAAACAAAACAGATCTTATAAAATCGAACTCATTCATTTTGTCTTCCTTTACACTCTAATGTCCAAATCAATAATACTTATTGAGGGTAAAGTGTTTACTTCATGAATATAAACCTATTTACAATATTTTAATAATTTTTTAGATGGATACATCTAGATTAATTCTATCCACAAATCTTAATCCTTAATTAGTGTTTTATCTAAAACTTAATAGCTTAATATTGTTTAAATAATTAATCTGAGATGATATCAATATAGGTGATCAACATACTGAATACTGCATAGAACAATAACATAAGGTTTTTCAATATATTTATTTAAAGAAATATATGAAAAATCAGAAAAGCAAACTATATTAAGATAACCTATATGAAAGTTTTAGGATTTTAGAAGAAAAAGCCTTGAAAAAATGTTGAAACAAAATGAAAGTAAATGCAAAGATAAACAAGAATTGATTAAAATTGAAAAATGAAGAAAATATTATATTGCACTAAGAATAAATGACAGAGAAATAATAAAAAATTAAATTAAAACTACTAAGAAAAATAAAACATTGTATAAACAAATAACTAAGCATATTGTTCCCAATTTTTTTATTTGTATTATGAAATTTTATATATATACAATATTCTGTTTGACCAGTTATCAACTTTTTTTACTTACACTAGTCAATGTTATTATTCCACTTCTATTTATTTTGGCATAGCTTATGCAATTATGTAACTTTTGGTCTTTATATAATGATTATATCAACTAATATCAGAACAACTTCCTTTCCGATATATTCATAAATAGTAATTTTTTTATGTTTTATTTATTTCTTTTTCACTTTCAATATAGCAAAGTAAATTTGAAAATTTCTGTTATATAAAAAAAATCCCTTTTATTATTACTTAACCCTCTCCTCGAAAACTTCTTGTGAACTTCTATATATTCTCGTCAGGTAATTCTTTATTAAAGACTTCTGTTGATCCATTTAAATTTCATTTTTGTTAACTTATTAATTATTATTCCTGTTTAGTTTCTAGCAAATAAATATATTTTATTCTTTGGCCGGTAAAATATCAAAAACAAAAAAGGTAACTAGCTTAATAACTACTCAAACAAATGTTTGCGGGCCAAGTTATACAATTGCTATCCTTCTTGTCACATAAAACTATGTTATGTACTATTCTGTACATAAACTTTTTTTTTTCCGCTTTATTTTCCTCTATTCACATTAACAATTTTTTTTCATTTTTCACCTCTTTCTTTTTTTCTTTTCTTAAACAAACAAAATATCTCAATTTTTTTTTCATCTTTCTTGTTTTCTTTTATTAAACAAACAAAATATCTCAATTTTACATTAATTTCATCACATTTGTATCCAATCAGATATATGTATTATAGGTTAGGCCGAGCACCTTCCACTAATGCATAATTTGCAGGAGTCGACTGACCAAATAGTTATCGATTTACCTAGCCAGTCGAATATCATTCGGTATGACTTATAAGATACAATAAACTATTTTATTAAGACCATTAGACGTGTGGCATGAGTAAGATAAACACGTGGCATCCACATGACCATCATTGATAGGGCCACTCCATTGATAAGTTGGGCCTCTAGCTCAATCATTAGAAAGCCCATTCAAACACTATAAAAGGGGAGGTAATCCTAGGAGATAAGGTATTGTTATTCTATCCCACTTTATCCTGTGTTATTTGGACATTTTCTAACTTGAGCGTCAGAATGCATGCAAGACCTCCACCCGAGATTTTGAGTGTATGGAGAACTCAATCAACAGGAATTCACAGACCAACCAGGACGAACGAGAAGAGGACAAAAGCCATGATTCATAGGAAACGACCAAAGACCTTGTTGTTGTTGGAGCTAACCGGTCTCTTGCAAGAATATTTTGGCACCCACTGTGGGGCTGAGATTAGCCTGACGAAGCAATGGTGACAACTAGGAACGATGGAAGCCAACAGAACCATCAAGGAGGAGCTGATAAGGAAAGAGCATGAAGAGGATCTAGCACACCAGGTCGGGGCCTTAAATAGGCTCCGGGAAGAAAATGAGAGGCTCAGGCAGAGAGTCGACAGGGAATAACGAGAGTGAACTCATAGGGAAGAACGAATCGAGGAGAAAGGTTCTCGGCAGGAAGGCAGGTGAGGAGGTGATCCATCGCATAACACGATAGTCAACTCGTCTAGGAAGTATCATTTAACAGATGACATAATGGCGACCGAATTGCCTCCTAACTGGAAAAGCCCAGCGCTAGACCGATAAGATGGGTCGACAGATCCAGATGACCATATTGATGTGTATGTCACCCAGTTAAGCCTTTACACGACGGATAACATATTGTATAAGGTTTTCCCTACTTCCCTGAAAGGAGTAACTCTCAACTGGTTCACCCGATTACCTCCACAGTCGATTGATTCCTTTGAGACCCTTGTAACCAAATTTGGTTCTCAGTTTACAACTAGCAAACCTCACCACATGACATCTATTGCATTGGTAAACATCCGGCAGGAAGAGAAGGAATCCCTGCGAACATTTATGGACAGGCTCGACAAGGTTGCCTTAAACATTTAAGGACTCAACACAGAAGTGGTCATGCATCACATGGTCACCGCTCTTCGGCTAGGACCATTTTTGGACAGTCTGTGTATGCTCAGTTGTCATTTTCTTTTCTGGTTGCATTTGAATCCCCTCTTTATTAGTCTGCTCTCCTTCGTTTCTATTGAACCTTGGGCAATTGACATGTAATTTAGTTGCTAATATTCAGATCGTATCTAGTTCTTTTGCTAGATGCTCAACATTCTTTACTTCATAGAACCTCAAAACCGAGCCTACTCCCCCTTAAGTATACTTTCCTTGCAATGTAAGCCTCTTTCACTCTCCCCCACATGTGAAATATCTTACGCGTCTCATATTTGTTATGAAATTTAGAGAAGAAGTAGGATGTTACTTTTCTTCCATCCGTTTAGAGTTCTCGTGGCCAGTAGTTAAGCTCCTCTCCACCCTTTTGTTTGCTTTCTCAAGCTAGTATTATGAGTTTAGGTCTTAACAATTAGTTTGAAACTACAATTGAATTTGAGATGGTATATTGTTTAGACATGGTAATTAGTTTAGATGTTCAGTATTACTTGATTAGTTACATAAACAAACATAATGTATATGACTATGTCAATCTCGATCTTTCCTAATATTTTACAACCTTGTCTAATATTTCTTTCTCGACCAAGCTAGTTGATAATTTTAGAATCTTAGGTAATCTTAGTTTCCACGGTTGTACTTATTAATATAAACCTTCTTGGTTTACCCGACAATATAATATAAATAGTATAAGTATAATAAAACAAAATTTAAAATAAAAAAGAAATAAAGAAATTAGAACCAGGAAAAAATAATTCATGATTAAATAGTCTTGAACACTAGTAGAAAAAGAGCCTTGTACGTCGGTTTTGGAAGACATTTTATGTCGGTTCTGAAACCGACGTAAAATGTCAGCGACATAGAAAGTCTTGAACATATAACGTCAGTTATGCAACCGACGTCATATGTACGCCACAATGTCGATTAAAAAATAAAAACTGACATTATATACCCAACTAAAATAATTGAATTACAGTGTAAGAAGTGGATACTACGTCGGTTGGAACTACAAACCGACGTAAAAAGTTATTTTAAAAAAATATGTAATGGGTTGATAAATTTCTAATCGATACAAGAAAACACCACATAATATTTTAGAATTTTCTAACAAGTATAGATATGTGAAATAAAAGGCTACAATATAAAAAAATAGGTGAAAAATAACAAAAAAATAAAAAAAAAATCCTAAACGATGGAATTTTGAAATTTTTGGATGCCCAACCGCCTTTGGCTATTGGCTAGCGAATTCATTACCCCATTTCGAGCAACTTTTATTTTTTGAGCGTCTCAATTCGAGCTCTCTATCAAAAGTTATGACCTTTTGAAGTTTTGTCGTCCTAAATTTTTGAAACCCTAAATCTATGATAAATCTATACAATGTAAGAACTCTACCATCAAATATATACTAAATCAAGATGCTGATAAAAAATTTGAGTCAAAAATAAATTTCTAACCATTTTTAATGAATTTTACAAAATTGCTAACCTCTTGCAAAGAGAAAAGACAAGGGGTGTCGAACCAAGCATTAAACCGCGACCACCAAGAAGCTTGCGTACACCAAATGAATGTGGAAGCAGTCGAAAATGGACCATCTCGAACCCTAGCAAAACCAATGAACAACAAAGATGCAAATAAAAGCTAGTGAGAAAAGAAAGTTGCACCACGCGAATACAAATGAAAACTAGTGAGAATAAAAGCGATACCACGCACAGACTAAGAGGACAAGGCACCGAGATTGAGGTGGAGGCAACAAGGTTGAGGAGAACGTGAAGTAGAAGGTGAAGGAGAACATGAACGAGAACGTGAAGGAGAAGGTGAAGGAGAAGAAAACGTAAGAGACGTAAGAGAAAAATGTAAGCGTAAGAGTTAATATATCTCTTGAAATTCCTAATTTTAACTTGAAGGACATACTACGTCGGTTGGGATAGTATTTGACCAAATTTTACTAATTTTTCTTCAAAATTCACACGCGTGCCAAGAGGAGGATATTACATCGTTTGTAAAGTCTCAACCGACGTAATATGGGTTGGATACTACGTCGGTTGGTACCTTAAAACTGACTTAGTATCTTTGGCACCATTACAAAATTTTCAAATTTTGAATTTTTACTTTTCTTTCAGTCTTTTTTACATCAGTTATGAGTGACAACCGACGTAAAATGTGATAAATTACGTCAGATTTGAGTTAACCGACGTAATATCTCTTTAAATATTTACAAAATTACCATCACGTTTTTGTTTACATGAGTTCTGTTTTAACTGATGTATTATCTTAACATAAAATACGTTTTTTTTACTGGTATAAATGACACACCTATAAGAAAGAAAGAAATTGTGACTCTCTTTACCAAATCATAATTGAAGTTATTCATTTCATTAAATACTAAATAATTATGTTAGTTTTTTATGTTCTTTTAACAAAATATTGTAGAAAGTTCATTTTTGTAAGGGACTTTTAGTAAAAATGTTTTAAAAATATTCATATTTTAAAAAATATTTGGATATTCTTAGATCATTCTAGAAAATCTTTCTTAAGGAGAAATTCTATTCCCATATATTTAACACAAAATATTTTGTTTACAAAGCATATTTTAATTTCTATTTGATAATTTCTAAACTCTTAAGTTTGTTTTACTTTCGTTCTTGTCACTCTCAATATAAAAGCATTTTTATTTTACTTCCTTTAATTTTTCGTTGACGCATATTTTGAAATCCTCGTCATAGTACTGTTAAAAGATTATTGTATCGTCATAGTACTGTTAGAAGATTCTTATGAGATTGATCTAACATGCTTATGCCCCCTATATAGATCCTATGATTCTAACAAGACTCACGAGAGTGTTTTCTTCCTCATTGTTATAGAAACAATGTTGTACCCACTTCTAATTCTATGTCTTACTGTTCCTGTGTTTTTCTCATTCTTCCTCCAATATCGCAAAACCTTGAATAACCCACCACTTCCACCAGGTCCTAGAGGCCTTCCCATAATAGGGAACCTTCATCAGCTGAATAATCCAGCTCTTTATCTTCAGCTATGGCAAATCTCAAGAAAATATGGGCCAATATTTTCCCTTAAATTAGGTTTAAGGCCAGCCATCGTTGTTTCCTCTCCTAAACTTGCCAAAGAGGTAATGAAAGATCATGACCTTCAGTTTTGTGGGCGTCCTAGATTATTTGGCCAACAGAAATTGTCTTATAATGGGATTGACATTGCATTTTGCCCATACAATAGTTACTGGAGAGAAATCAGAAAACTTTGTGTTGTCCATCTCCTTAGCTCCATTCGTGTCTCTAACTTTTCCTCAATAAGGCACTTTGAGGTCAAGCAAATGATAAGAAAAATATCCATGCATGCCTCATCTTCTAAGGTTACAAATTTGAGTGATGCACTCATGTCCCTCACCAGCACTATTATATGTAGAATTGCCTTTGGGAGAAGGTATTGTAAGACACATGGAGGATTATCTTCACACTCAAAGAAACTCACTTAGTTTTGATTTCTTAGCTTATTTTTTGCCTTGTTTTTTTTTTTTTTTTTTATCATTTTTTTTATTTCTTCCATTTATTCTTAAAAATGTTTATACTTTATTTTCCCTTCAAACTA
>Ga0099824_1009368_pt1 | contig 12081 bp, 2 predicted proteins | sample SiratrowhiteBW_FD_76837 | JGI IMG/M metagenome (GOLD analysis project Ga0099824, IMG submission 76837) | Root nodule microbial communities of legume samples collected from California, USA - Siratro white BW | ecosystem: Host-associated > Plants > Roots > Nodule | place: USA: California... | reverse complement strand
TCCACTCCTGAGACACATGTGTGTGTTCCAAAACTACACACAGCGAACCACTTAGGTGAACTGAGCTAACCACTTAGACCTACCACCCCTGAGACACATGTGTGTGTTCTAAAATTACACACAGCGAACCACTTATTTGAACTGAGCTAACCACTTAGACATTCTACCCCTGAGACACATGTGTTCTAAAACAACTGCATTTTCTCTTTCATTGTTAGCGGGACAACACATGCCACGTCGGAGTGTCAAAGGAAAGTAAGAGAAAATGCGGTTTCAAAGTATCATTTTCCATTGTTTGTATATAGTAACTTTGTAGGCTTGAAATAACCAATTGTCCTTGTTAATATATTTTTTTTCTTATTGATGAAGTAAAAGCAACCACTAGTAATTTGTTTTATTTTATTTTTCTTTTGTTCTAATCTGCTAAAAAAGAATAACCAAAATTAAAATTTAACATTTCAAGTTTTCTAAATATGAAATTATTTATTGAATTATTAAAATCAATTTTATTAAGTAATTAGATTTTCAATAAATAAATTTAATCTAATTAAATTATTTGAGACACCGTTGATTTTATGTAATTTTTTTATTTTTAATTTAAAAATATTATGTTTCTCCTAAAGCAAAAGTTACCATATGAAATTGTTAATAAATTAATCAGTAATATACTAATTTTAAATAATTTGTATGCAACTGACGAGTATGTTAACTAGCTAGTATATCAATTTACTCATATAACTTCATTCAAAACTTTTAATTATGTAATTAACATAAGATCCGCACCACTAATATGCTTACTATTATGCTGATAAAAAAAAAAAAAAAACTAATATGCTTACTATTACTTAATTATTTTACTTGTTCTCAGATACAATACTGATGTTGTAGTGTTATTATAAAAGTCAAATAGTGTTCACAGGTAATTAAGTAAGTTAGACATGAGAAGTGACTATGATACCATCTTAATTAATTAATTAATAATAATAATAATATACATTTACTTTATTAATTTAAAATATATTTTGAAAAAAAAAAACTGTGCACAATTACATGTACAATATATACACTCATCCAGCCAACAAAAGTCAATAGTACATGGCATGATTGTCGCAAACAATGCATCGCTAGTGTTTCCAGTTATCACCAACCTGTAAAACAGAACTTGCAATGATAATCACGTACCTTTCAATTAATCTCTCAACTAGGTTTCTTTGACAACAACATACTAAATACTATAAACCTTTAACCACTCAAAGAATTTTATTTCTTCTCACTTATATGCGTTGGATATTGATGGATAACTTGTCTCTGGAGACTCATCCAGTCCTTTATGCTTAGTATGTGTTTGGTGATGTATTATTAGGAATGAGATGAAAAAAATATATATAACTGGCAACAAAATTTAAACTTTTATCTTGTTATGTTACACTATATAACATAACATAATTAATTATTTTATATAATATAATAAAATAAGTAATAATAATGAAATAATAAAAAATTATAAAGCAAATGAAATAAAATAAGAAAATAATAATAAAATATTTTTAATAAAATTTTATAATTTAATACTTGATCAAAATTAATTTGATTATTTTATAAACATATCACTTTACAATTTTTTAAAATTCCATAAATCAAAATATTCACAAACTTTTTTTTTATATTTCATTCTCTTTCGTTCCCCTTAATTCAAATAATTATATTTTTACTTTTATTCTCTTCCTTTTTTTAGTTTTCACCCTCTCATTTCCACTCCTAATTCCATATACAAACTTCATGACTGATGCATGTTTAACATTTTTGTTTTTGTGATGCAAAACTACTTTAGTCCACCTGTTTAATGCAAAAGAAAAACAGAGAAAGAGATTTGGGCTCAAGAAACAGCAGTCACAACAAAGTTCAATAATTGGCCCACTTACTTGAAATTTACATGTAATTTATAGCATTCCATAAATAGTATTCGTTGCTCTTATTCATTGAGCAAATTATATATGTACTAAAAAAAAGTAGTAACTCAAACATAAAAATGTGCAATTCAAATAATTGAACCATGATTTCTGTCATGCCAAATATGTGCATCCAAGATATGAAAAAACATTTTATCAGGAGCTTCAGTAGTTAATATACGACTTTTTAATATGAGCCTACACGTTCACTTGAAAAACTATCTGTTTGAAAGTTTATAGTTTTTTTTTGTTAGCAATATCAAAAACATTGAAAGGAGGTAATTAGATTGTCCCAACCTGAAAGTAACAAACATAAAAACTACCAACTTTTGACCTCTTCCCCTGCTTATTTGTAAGTATATATGTATTTGGTGTTCACAAATCTTTTCACCACAGTCTTTTCCCTCGTATATCAAATATGTTCTTTAGTGTTGGTTGCATGAAGAATGTCTTGAGTCTTGCATGTGACATCTAAACCGATTATATTAATTTATGTTAGTCTAGATTATTAATGATATGTTTTGTTTGTGAAGCAAGTTTTCTGGATTAATTACTACCTTAGTTTGGCTTTGGAATCTTTTTTAGAAAATTTGGAATACTGGTAAAGGGTTTAAAATGTTTATCTTATTTTAGTTGATTTGGATTGTTGGTATAAGTTGAGAATAACACAACTTTTTGATTGAAAAGAAAACTAGTCTTTCTAACTATAGGTTAAATTAATATATAGAATTAAATGGTGTTGGTTTATGATGGAAACTATTAATAATGTAATTAATACCATGATCGGTGTGATGAGTTTAAGTTTTAAATAACGAATTGGAGATAAAAAAAAATTATTGATTATATAAATTGTAGAATAATTATATCTTAGTATTATTAATAAAAAAAATTATATATATATATATATATATATATATATATATATATATATATATTACATTAGTTATAGGAAACTTTTTATATTGGTTTCATAACCGATGTTGATATATGAGATATAGAAATTCAATGAAGGAAAGGCGCAGTTCGTGTGTGTTTGTATCCAACTATTGTGGTTGATTCGCGAGTGAGGAAAAGAATGACAGGGACGTTCTCGCTTGTGAGATGAGATTCGTGAGGAAAGACACGCTGACACCACGAAAATCACCATTTTAACCTCACTTTGCATGTGCATGAATTGCAGTGTGTGAACTTCATTGTTAGGTGAGCTACGATATTCGTGGTTCATGGTGATTTTGGTTGTTGGTCGCAGAGGTTGGTGGTGGCGCTGCTTCATTGTGGGTGAGGTTGGTTGTTGAAGAGTTTCGTCGTTGATGATTTCGTTGTTCTTCAATTAGGTGAGATAATTGATTACCTCAAATCACCTAATTGAGTCTTTTAAGAAGAATAATCAATTATCCACTTTTATAATCGGTTTTGGAAAATGTTTTACATGCATAATCGATTATCTGCCCTAATAATCAATTATGTGGCCAAATTTTGATATTCTCATCTTTGTGTGCATGATCTTCCATGGTTAATGGTGGTTTACTAAACTAGGTGAAGGTCTTTTTTGTATGGTGTTCACGACTTTCTTTAGTGTTGGTAGTGGTGGGTGAGTTGTAATGATAGGTAAGTTGTAATGATCGGTAAGTTGTGACGGAAACGGTCAAAATAATTATCGTTAAAAAAATATTGATTAATATAATCAAGATAATAAAAAATATTTTAAATTAAAATAAATAAAACTTTTTAAGTAGTTACTTAATTGATACACTCATTATTTAATATAAATAACACAATTATATATATTATTTTTACTTTTTTTCATTCAATTTTTTTTTTTAATTTATTGTATTTTTATTAGAAATAACTATAATTTTTTTAAAGTATATAGTGTTTATTTCCTACATTTTATTTTCTTACTATAATATTAAATCATAAGAAAATAATTTTTTTAATATATCATAAAAGGAATTTTATCTCTAAAGAAAAAAATGTGTTATATTTTTACATATTTTAGAATTTTGTTTACATAGTTACAATTTCTTTTTTAAATTCTAATCTTACAATTTTATTAATTAAAAAATAATCAATTATAATCCACCAAATTAATAAATTTTAATTGTACATTAAATTTAATTTCAAGGTCAATTGTATAATCTTACATTTTTTATAAATTTCTAAAAGAAAAAAAAATCTATCTATCACCTAAACCAACTTAATCATATTTCATTTTCAATTAATTTATCAATTAAAAAAAATAAAATATCATTTACACTTATCACAACTCTCCACTCAATTTTTTTAAAAATATCACATAGTTTTCTTAATATAAACAATCAAACTTTTTATACACTTTCGTCCCAAATACTTAAATTTATTCTCTCAAATTTATCTCTTAATCCAAATAAATCTTAAAAATGATTAAAAGAAAAGGAAAAATCTCTATAAAAGTGACCAATCAAATATTTTAATAAAAAATAGTTATCCGTAAAGTTAGAGAATATTTTATATCTATTGATCAACAAAATACTTACAAAGAAAATGGTCGTAAACCATTGATCTAAGTTTACTGATTAGTTTAAAAAAAAAAATTAGAGACTAGTTTGAAATACTAATTTAGACAATTCATAATTAATTTAGTAATGGATATAGTGATAAATTTAATTATCACTTTTAGTGACTAATTTACAACCTTTTTTAATTAGCTATTGAACAATAGTCTCCGTAAGAAACCTTAATTAGATTTACCCACCTCATTCTGATAAATTTGTCAAAAATTTCACTCATTACAAAGAACCTATTGATCATCAGCTATTCATAAAAAGATTGGGACATTGGCAGCACCAAGCAGATTTTTGCTTATTTGTTTCTCACATACAAACCATTAATCTTTTTAGATTTCTTACATGTGTTGCTTCAAATACGTCTGTACCTTCTCTCTTCCTTCCACCCCCATTTGCTTCCTTGTCAAGTGATTTTTTGAGTAAAAAGTTGGAGATATTATTCCTCCACATTCAATAGGATGAAATATTATGCTCAACCACCTATGTGTCTCCATATATACTAGGGTACTCTTGTTTAATCTCAAAATTTTAATTTTCTTTATTTAATATACAATTATATTTATATATAGAGAGAGAGAGGTATGTAAGACACAAACTTGTACTTTATTTATTTTCTACAAATTATTTACTCGTGGTACAGTAACTTAACCTGTATAGGTTCACTAGCTACATGCTCTTTTGATTACATACAGTTTATTATTGATTAAAATTTATTGAAAATGATTTTTTTTTTTTTTTGTCGTTCTTTATGGATACAAAAATATACTAATTCTCAACATTTTTCTACATGCCAACAAGCAAATTTTTGTTTAAATTGTTATGATCCTAAGTTGATGAAGATTCATTGAGCTAATTTGAGGAATTAAAGAATAAATTTGAAGAAATTTAGTGTAGAAACTGTATATATATTAGAAAAAATGTGAAATTCTGTTTTCATATATAAACCCATTACACAGTGATGTGTGCTCCATATGCTCCCATGACAAATGAGGAGGACCACTTGCAACTTACTCAAGTTCAATAGCTGTTTCCAGTTACAAGGGCAACCAACAATGGAAGCAAGAAGTGATGATGTTAAATGCTTTTGGTCCAACAATGGATTGATTGTGTTAGGTGATAACTCAAATCCTATTATAATATGTTTTGCGACCATTTTGGAAATTGTATGACTTCCACCAGACTTTTATTTTCATCAATTTTGTTTGTCCTTAATGTGCAAGAGTGTTCTAAAACTATAAGTTCTTGGAGATCTTCAATTTGTGACGTAGAAATAGATGTGTTGCTTCAATGGTGTACTTCCAGTATTCCTCATGCTGATTTCTTATTTGAGTTTTAATTTAGGAAACTTTTGAATTATTTAATTGAGTTTATTTTACATATTTTGTAATATAATTAATATATATATATATATATATATATATATTTAATAATTTTAGTGTCATAATAAAAATAAACTAATTGAACTTAATATTGAAGCATTGGAATGCCCCAATTCTTGTACAGAAATATATAAAAATGTATGAGCTCTCAGATTTATGTTTCTCTTAGTTAAAAGAAGAATATAATCTTCCAATCAACACAAAATCAACTATATCCATACATCATTTGGTCTGATATCAATATTGTATATTAATTGTCACTCTAAACTCGAATTTCTGCCACGTAACCATGCGGTCTTCATTTCATATAACTATATCCAAATATACTTTTGTATTTCATAAATAGAGCCTGTCTAAACAATACAAGACCTTAATAAAAGATTAATTGATTTATTTTTATGGTTAAAGATATAAATATATTATTATATATGTCGAATATTTGAGTTACCTTAACCCATATAAAAAATCGATATTAGATTATTAATAAATATATAAATTAACAATGATATACATAGGTTAGAAAGAGCCTGCTATGTTTCTATTTGAGACAAAACAATTTATAGTTGATGAGCCCCAATGTTTCTTATACAATATTATTCCCCGCTCCAAATCACTATAATTGGTATCCTTATAGTCTAAAAAGTTTGTGGTACTATGTTGCTTATCAATTACATTTATTTAAATAATATATATATATATATATATAGGTAATTTATTTTCATACTTATATATTTATAACTTTATTGGGTCTTGTATTTTCAGACTTTTTATTATAGTTAATATAAAAAAAATCCTATTTATCTTTATTTTCATTTGTTCACATCATTTATTTTATTATTATCACTATATCTAAAGTTTAGTGTATTTGATCTTTTAGAATAATTTTAAAAGTTTTTTTATTATTAATTCACATGTGATGTCTATTTTATCTTTAAAAAAAGTTTGTCTTTCTCTAATCTTTTAAATACGTGTTAGACTAAGATTTAACATGTTTAGGTTCTATTAAATGTTTTGATGATGATGAAGATTAAAGATAAAGTTGTTGAAAGTGTGTTTAAGAGTGTTTTAGTTTTCTTTGAGTGTAGTTCTTTGAGTCTTTCACACAAGAAAAGCACACAATCAAATTTAAAAATGAGTTAAAATATTTTTAAAAGGTTTATAAAGCTTATAATTGATTACATTTTTGTTGAATGGATTAAAAATTTTCAAAAATGTTTGAAATGAGATAATTGATTATCAATGTTTTTAATTGATTAAACCATACAGTTATCAAATCATATATTAGTCATTTGATCGATTAACATTGGATTTAATCAATTAAAATAGATTTTGATATAACTATTTTTCAAACAAATAATTGATTAATACTTTAGATTGATGAAAATCCTAAGTCTCAATTTTTATCCAATGTCTTCGAATCACTATAAATAAAACATTTCATTTACTCTTTCAAGAAAATACACACCAATTGAAAAGAGCATTTTAAGTGATAATCTGGAAGTTTTCATATATTTATTTTGAATCATCAAGATTGAAGAAAATCAAAGATTTGATAAAGGTTGTGTTTGTTCACTTGAGTGTTTCTGTTATAAAACAATTGGGTAAACGTTTTCTTATCCTTGTTGGATTGTTTCATTAGTGTTTTGTAATTGTAATTTTTGCTAAAGTGTTTTTAGTATTGTATTTGAAATTGTCTTTTACTGGAGTTTTTCAAATCTTTTTGGGTAATTAGAGTGGATAAGGCTAACATCCATATGAAAATAGTTCAAAAATATATTCTTTATTACATTCAAAGTTAATTGGGATTGATATCATTTTAGTTTTTATAATTGTTTTGTTACTTTGTACAAATAGTGGAATGATTTTTTAAGAATGAAAACTGAAGACTAAATGTAACATTAGTTGAATCCAAACTAATATAAATTTATTGGTGATCTTTCTCTTTATGGCCTTTTATATTTCTATCTAATTATTGTATCAATTAGGTTTTCAAATCAATTGTATTATGGTTTTTCTAATTGAAATTGTTTTAAAAGAAACTTAAAAGAATATAAATCTTTTGTCCTCCAACCAACTTTTACAGAAAAAGCTTAAAAAAAACTTTTACAATTCCCACACCATTTTCTTTTTCCTCTAACTTATATAAATATTTTCCAAATCACATTTTCTCTCTCTCCACTGCAAATTCCGCTCACTTTCATAAGAAAATAAATTATCAATTTTCTTATGCTTTCTCATTCGATTCATATGTGGCTTTTACGAAGCAGTCACAAGTCTATAGGAGTTAAGGCACCATATAACCAGTTAGCGACAAAGGTTACTTGGAAATCTGCTCCGGCGACTGACGGTGTGAAGAAGACTCACTAGTTTCATTCAGGAACGGTGGGGTTGAAGGAAATTAGAAAGTATCAGGAGAATACCGAGTTTTCCTTTAGAAAAATTGTTTCTGATACTTGTTAGAGAAATTGCGCAGGACTTCAAAATTGATTTGAGATTACAAAATAATGCTTAGTCGATGCATAATTTTGAAAAATTATTTTTAGATTAAATAATAAATATCGGTCTGGTCGATGAATGATCCTAAAATAATAATATTAAATTAAGTTATGAACATTAATTTGACCGACGTGTATTTTATAAATATAATTTTATTTTTCTTTGATGCAACCTACACTATATTTTAGATTGGTATCCGTTTTTTTTTCGTCATCCTAGAAGTAATTTAACTAACGGTAATTTTTTTATTAGTTTTCAAGATGTTGGTGTCGAAATAAGCAACTCTCAAAGCTTTGGTTTTTATTAATTCGCATCTGTTTTTGACATTTTTTTTTTAAATTCTCGTAGTGATATACTACATTAGAGGTATTAAAATTTCACCACAACTTTTCAAGTAGGTTCTTAGAATAAAAAATAATTGTTATTTAAATTTTAAATTGGAAAAAAATGAGTTGGATATCACTCGGAGAACCAATTTTATACTATAACTCTCAAGAACTTGCTTCTCTCTTAAAAGTGATGGAAAAATGAGAGAAAAGGGTAATATTAAAACACAAGTTAAGAACTCACATTAAATTTTTCGCATTTGAAAAAAGAAATTCTAAATTTTAAATATCATATGTAACCCTAACAGATCCAACAAAAATCATGTTAAATTTCACCATTGAATATATTTGTGGCAGTGAAGTTTGTTTGATTTGGATATTTCCCTGTTAAAAAAAAAAATCCAAGCTATGATCTTCATTGGCTGCACAGTGGTGGAAGCAGAAAGCAATTAGATAAGAATGGATATCCTGGTGCAAAAGTAAAACTATTTTGTCTCACGAAATCGACGTAACAAGAAAGCATGTGCTGCATAAGTCAACTAAAGTGCATTGACTTATCACACTTGCGTTACGTTTTCGTCTTACTAATCTTAACCAACATTCTCCTCCATATCCATATTAGGGACCCATGCCCCCTGTAACGCAAATGCCTCGCATCATTGCACCAATTTCCTTTTTCTTTTCCTACAATCTTTCCCATCTTTTACCAAAATCCCACAAATTATATGCTAGTGATCTGTCATAAGACTTTTATCTGCACAAAATCTGTATTAATCTATAATAATTAATAAGACACCATATTAATTATTTGATAATCACACTCTTTTCACTGTTTCTGCATAGAATAAATATAATAATTAGAGTGGAGCCATTTTAGGGTGCTCACACTTACACAGATGGCCATGTGAAAGTTGTAACAAAGTCTAGAAATCAAATCTCAGATTCAGAAAAGCGATCCCTTATATTAAAACAAGTATATATATAAAGTAATTGCCAGCTCCTAGTATGAACAACCTAGTATCTTTTCTGCATAAAATAAATTTTCAACTTTACTTAACATGATTTTTTAGTGTTATTTGTATCTAGTGATACTTTTCGTTTCAAAAATGATCTTTGACATGTTATTGTTTCTAAATTTTATGAAAATAGGGATATGAATTTTTCCGGTCATATAAAAGACAAAAATTCAGTATTAATTAACCTATAGTTTAAAGTTTAAGTATGTAAATGTTTATAGAAAAATGTGTTGTTCATAATGATTTTATTTTGGTTAGAACAAGACTTTCATTGAAGATGCTGTCTCTAAGAAAATACCAATATTTGGACTTTTCACATTTAGAAAATTGAAATTAGTTGAACGTATTTTTCATTTAAAAAGCGATTGAAAGGGGTAAAACGAGCCTAATAATGGGATTGAATCATTGTTGTTGTTATCAAATCTTCTAGACTATAGCATTAACTTCCATTACTTTGAAGTTTGAATAATTACTATTTCCAGATTCTCCAATGCTCGATCCCTTTCAAACTCGGAAGTGGAAAAGAACTTTTACCATAACATCTTTTTGCAATGTGTTTCTTGGATTTCGCAACAAAACCATTGCATTGCATTAGCACCAAAAGAATCAAAAGGACAAAACAAAACCTCCACTCAGCTGAAAAGAGGAACAAGGCTCATCCTTTTGCTCCCCTTTTTGTGTACCCTTTTTATTGATTATCAAATGTCAGAGGTCCTAGGAGAGAATGATTAATTAATGCAAGTGTTTTTCTTGAACAAGAATTGAGGTTTTCATTCTTGATGAGTATGAAATTAAAATTAGAGGTACCATTTTATTTTGAAATAAAATTATAAAAAGAAATTAGTTGAATGCTAAATAGAATTTTTTTTCTATCAGCAATAGAATTTTTAAATACTTAGGTTGAAAAACAGAATGTACCTTAAATTCAATTTGATCCTAGTATAGTACCTTAAAGGCCTTTTCATGGAAAGAGGTGAAATCCAATACGATTTTGAAAAGGAATATCCTTATCATGTAGTACCTTCATTATTACGGTCTAGAAATGCTAGTAGAATTTTCTTGTTTAAGATACTTTAACTCCTTTCTTCTATTTGTTATGTAAGAGTTCAATCTACAACTGTTTTCTCAGTGGTGGATTAATACAAAAAATAATGCTTTTTTAGTTTTTGTACTTTTGATGAAATTTGATTAAATTCTTTATAGTTTTATATTAACGAATTCGTTGATCAAACTTTAAAAATTATTTATACCTTTTAGAAATTATAATGTTTTTAAAGTTATAAGGCACTAAATTTTAATGTTTTTAAAGCTTAAAAACCAAATTTATCAGTATAAAAACATTAAAACCTCTGTCATCTTTGATCTAAAATATAATAATTAACTATTATTTATTTTTCTTACTTAACTCGGTGAAAAGCTTGTGTTAGTACTTAGAGCACTTCAATTCCAAATCGGTTCATTATATGTATTTATACATAAAAGGATACGTCGTTTTCGTGTACATGTTTTATATGTCTTATTTTACTTTATAATTATTATTACTATGTTTGTTTCATAATTTTATTTAAAGTTTTAATATTATTATTATCCGTCAACAACAAATCATAAACCATCCATTATTTTTTGTATAATCATAATAATTAATTTTTTTACTTTTTTGGAAAATAAAATAAGATGGAGTGCCTTTTTTACTAGTTTGATATATATAAGTATTTTCCTAATTTTTTTAAATTAATTGAACTGACAATTAGTTAAATTAATAATCGGTATATAATCTAAAACAATAGTAAAGTAGTCAAAAACCAGTTAAACTAAAAAACGTGTTGAAGAGTCAGATTGAAATGTTTCTCCCAAATAAACATTGATGTCTGAAGACAGAAAGCTCTTGGCTGTCCATATATATTATCAAATTGTGCATTTAAAATTGAAAGCAAAGACATAAACAGCAATCAGTTGACAAAAGTTCATATTCTACTTAATTTTGCAGGAAGCATAGGGATGGTATAACCACCAGTGAAGAGAAGTCAGAAAGTGATAAGAATGTGACTATAGTATGCATTAATTAATTAACCATAGTTTAAATTCAACTCATTAATCAAAATGGCAAGGGCCTTTATATATTTCATCAGCGTAATCATATTTGTAAATGAGGTCATTTTCTTAATCATTACAATGAAAATATCTTTACTTCACATCATTCATTGTCTGTATCACCAGTCATAAAACTTTAATCACAGGGGAAACAGTGCACTTCCAAGTAATTTTCTTAGTTTACCTCTTGTAATTATGTATTTAGATCGTTAATGAATTGATAAACATTTAATTTTCAAGGTTTATAATATATATATATATATATATATATATATATA